>ERZ1673693.442-NODE-442-length-51676-cov-67.806920_pt1 | contig 51676 bp, 45 predicted proteins | sample MGYA00580223_ERZ1673693 | MGnify/ENA primary metagenome ERZ1673693 (study PRJEB41218, sample SAMN15661741) | gut metagenome | host: Homo sapiens | place: Canada: London | collected 2015-08-20/2019-03-30 | study: EMG produced TPA metagenomics assembly of...
TGAAGAACGAAGAATGAAGAATTTATTAACCATTTACCATTAATCATTAACCATTTACCATTAATCCATGATAGACTTGAAAAAACTGATTGCGACCGTATTGTTGTCGCTGTTGCTGCTCCCGGCCATGGCGCAGCAGGGGGCAGGCATAAGCCCGGCCGAACCCCGTTTGTCCCTGCGGGCGAATCTGCTGCGCTGGGCATCCCTTACGCCCGATCTGGGGCTGGAGTGGCGCATCAACCCCTCGTGGGGCATACTGGTCAGTGGCTCGTGGACCGCGTGGAGCTGGAGCAACCGCGACCGCCGCTATGCGCTGTGGGAAGTGATGCCCGAGGCGCGTCGTTATGTCGGCAAGGAGAAGCGCGGCTATCTCGGCGCGATGTTCAAGACGGGCGAGTTCAACTACAAACTATCTGAAACTGGCAAGCAGGGAAGCCTGACGGGCGGCGGACTGACGGGCGGCTATCGGATGAGGCTGACCGACGCACTGGTGCTCGACTTCTCGCTGGCCGTGGGATACCTGAAGGCCGACTACGACCGCTACGAGGTGGTCGACGGTGTGCGTGTCTTCCGTGGCACGAAGACCCGTAACTGGTGGGGACCGATTGACGCGGGGGTGACCTTGGGATGGAGAATTAAATGAAGAATGAGGAATGAAGAATTAAATGAGGAATGAGGAATTGAGTGGTATGAAGAAGATATACTATATGATAGGTGTGGCAGCCATGTTGCTGTCCGCTTGCGTGAAGAACACGCTCTACCGCACGCCCCACCCCGACCGGGGAGCTGTCACCATCAGCCTGACGGGACTGGCGGCTGCAGACGATTATGTGATGGACATCGACGGGCAGACGACCGACATCGGCGGTTCGCCCTTTACCTGCCCGTGGCTGCTTGCGCCGGGAGCGCACAGCCTGATGGTCTACAACCGTGCCGAGGGCTTCACCTTCGACGGACGGACAGCGCGGGTCAATGCCCCCGGCGGCATGAGCCGCGCGGACGGTGCATCCGTCATTCCCCTGCCGGGCTACCTGAAGACCGCCTGCCGGGAGATGACGGTGGCTGCCGACGATACGTTGCGCGTCAGCCCCACCCCACAGCAGCGCGTGCGCGACCTGCAACTGGAGCTGGAGGTGACGCAGGGACGCCCCGAACTGATACAGAGCGTCACCGCCACCCTTGGCGGCATAGCCGGTGCCTTCGACATGGAGGCGGAACAGACCATCGGCGAACCTGTCTCCACGGTCTTTGCCTTTGCCCGCGAAGGCAGCAAGCTCACGGCCAACGTGCGCCTGCTGGGTGCGATGGGAGCCGTACAGACCATGGTGCTGGACATCGTATTTGTGGACGGCGGACGCACACAGCGCACGGAGGTCGACCTGACGGAAGCCCTTGCGGACTTTAACGGCGATATGACCACCGCCTACCGCGTGACCGGCACGCTGGAAACGCCTGTCGGCATGGAGGAAGGCAACGCCGAAATCACCGGTTGGGAACCGGTGGACGGAGGCGATGTGGATGCGGGGATGTAGGAAAATTAATAATTAACAATTAATAGTGAATAGGATGAAAACAAGACATTTTGCACTCGCAGCGCTGGCACTGACACTGGCCGCCTGCAACAACGACAACGAGAACCTGAACGGTGGCCCGGTAGCCGCCCAGTTTACGGCCGAAATCTATGAGGCTGCATCTACCCGCGTCAATTCGGAAGGAACCGACTGGACCGACGGCGACCGCATCGGCGTCACCGGCGCAGGCTTCACCAACGTGCCCTACAAGAGAGAGAACGGTAAGTTCGTTACCGACGGTACGACCATCTATTTCAATGACACCGAAACGCATACCTTCCATGCCTACTATCCGTATCAGTCTGACGGCGGAACGGTGACCGTCAGCACCGCAGCCGACAAGCAGGGCACGGGCATCGACTTCCTCTTTGCCTCGGGAGCCACGGGCGACACCCACAACCCGACGGTGAGCTTCACCGGCGACCATGCGTTCCACCACTGCATGAGTCTCATCAAGTTCACCTTCAAGGCAGGCGATGGTCTCAGTTTCAACGAAACGGAACCTGCCGGCTACACGTTGGGCGGGCTGAAGCACGAAGGCACATTCGACACGGCTACCGGCACGACTGCCGTAACCGCAGCCTCCGAATCGCCGATTACCATGCAGCTGGGCGGTGCCACCACTTCGCAAGTCATCATTCTCCCGCAGAAAGTGACCTCCTCTCTTAACCTTAAAGTGTCTTACAACGGACAGAGCTACAACGCCCAACTGAAACTGCCTGCTACACCCACAGCCAATTTCTACACAGCAGGCTATGCCTACACCTACAACATAACGCTCAACAATAAGGACATCGAGGTGAGCGACCCCACAATTAACCCGTGGGAATCCGGAGATTCGAACGATGCAAGTGCAGAGTTGTAATCCCCGCACACTGCTGCCCCGGCGCAAGCGTCAAGCCGGAGCTGCCCATAGACAGAATGGTGCGACGGCCGCCTTCGCAGGCGGCGGCAGCACTAAACGGAAACAAATAAAAAGACAACCCGATATGAAGAAAAGACATTCCATCCATCTGCTTCTTGCCGCAGCCGCCCTGCTCCTTGCCATGGCAGCCTGCACGAAGGACGAACTGGCGGACGGCGACCGTCTGCCCGAAGGACAATACCCCGTTGAGATAGCCCGCATCACCCTCGGCGTGGAGGGCGGCGAGGCGCAGCCCTGGGGCGCACCGCAGACGCGCGTCGGCGAGGCCGGGGACGGCACGGGCAGCGTGTTCAGCGCGGGCGACCGGTTTGCCGTGCAGATAAACGGCGAGGAGGGCATCTACATCGTGCAGGACAACAACACCGTCAAAGCCGAAACACCCCTGTACTGGAGCGACACCGGCGAACATACCGTCACCGCCTGGTACCCCGCCATGGGCGGCACCCTCGACCTCAGCGACCAAAGCCAAAGTCTTGCCTACCTGCTGTACGGTACAGGCAGCGGCAACTACCAGACTCAGGTCACGCTGAATTTCACCCACGCTCTGGCCAAGGTGCGCGTCACGCCCACAGCCGATGCACTCGGCGAGGTGCAAAGTCTCCAGCTCTATACCTATACACAGTGTACTTATGAAAAAGGCAAGGCCGGACAAGGCTCGCAAGAGGGCTGGATAGAGATGAAGAAGTGCGAATACACCGAAAACGGCAACGCCATCACCTGCTGGGAGGCGAACGTGGTGCCCGGCTACGAAATCAAGAAACTGAGGGCAAACGGCACCGAAGAGCGCGACCTCTCCGCTGCCATCAATCCCGTAGCGGGCAAGTTCTACAACATCACGCTGGATAAGGACAAGGGATATACCGAAGTGAGCGAAGGTAACTATACTGTGGACAACGAAAAGGGACTGAGAAACCTCGCTAAGCTGGTGAACAGCAACGGCGGAAAGACCCCAATCAACATCACCCTAACCGGCGACATCACTCTCACTGAGGAATGGACGCCGATAGGAAACTTTGAGAACCGATACACCGGTACCTTCGACGGCGGCGGCCATACCATCACGGGGCTGACCGTCAACCAAAAGGAAAGAGGCAATGTGGGGCTGATTGGCTACCTCGGCTCCGGCGGTAAGGTGCAGAACCTGACGCTGGAGAATGTGAATCTAAACGGAAACTTGTATGTAGGTGGCGTTGTGGGATACAGCAACAACGGCACCGTGACCGCCTGCACTGCCTCGGGTAGCATCAACGGCAAGGAATATGTTGGCGGTATAGTGGGAAGTAACTACCTCGGTACCGTGACCGCCTGCTATAATACCTCAAGCACTGTTAACGGCTCATATCTTGTTGGCGGAGTGGTAGGACAAAACAATAAGGGCATCGTAACTGCCTGCTACAATGCCTCGGGTTCCATATATGGCGAGGGTACTGTCGGCGGCGTAGTTGGAGACAACTACACCAGCACCGTTACTGCCTGCTACTGGAGCAACTATGCTGGCTATGGTATCGGCAACGATACCGGTGATGCTACGAAGGTAGACGGCACAGCCGTTACCTGGCAGACGGCCGTTGATGCCATGAACACCGCCTTGCAGAATGCAGGTTCAGAGTGGCGTTACGAACTCACCGGAGCATTGCCTACCTTGAAGAAACAGTAAACTGTCGGGCGGGAAAAATTCCGCCCGAAACGGGAGGCCACCTCCCGCGCATCGGGAGGTCACCTCCCACGTATCGGGAAGCCACCTCCTGCACATCGGGAGGCCGCCTCCCGCACGCCGGACACTCCGGCACACACGCACAGCAAAAAGAAAAGCCAAGGACGGAGGCTTGTTCCGCCCGCAATATAAACCTGAAAAAACGAAATGCTATGGCTATCAAGTACAGACTCTATCAAGACAACCGAGAGAAATCGCCCCAGAAGGGCAAGTGGTATGCAAAGGCCGTGCCCGACGAAGTGGTGGACACCGACCAGCTGGCCGAACTCATCCAGCGCAACAGCTCGATGAAGCGCTCCGACGTGCTGGCCGTGCTGACCGAACTGTCCGAAGTGCTGCGCGACCAGCTGCTGGCGGGCAACCGCGTGAAAATCAACGGCCTGGGCTCGTTCAAGGTGGGCTTCAGCTCCAAACCTGCCGACACGCGCGCCGAGTGGGTGCCCACGACGCACGTCACCTCCACCCGCATCAACTTCCAGCCCGAAACCATGGACACCTACTCGGGCGGCAAACGCACCCGATCCGCCGCAGCCCTGCAGGGCATCGAGTTCACCGAACTGCGTGGCTACGACGACGGCAAGGAAGGCGGCACCTCGACCGGCGGCGGAACGACGGAACCGGGAGGAGGGGAGGACCCGCTGGGATAAGGATTTAATGGAGAAGGATTTAATGGATAATGGAGAATGGAGAATGAGGAATGGGGAAAATGAAGAATGAAGAATGAGGAATGAGGTATCTCGGCTCCCCTCCTTCGGGAAGGAGGGGTGCCCAACGGGCGGGGTGGTAGGTTTTACGGATTACTGAATATCAACACTTTCAGATACCATCCGACGCATCCCTCCCTGCCTTCCTTCTACAGAAATCACTCGTCCGAGAAGTGCACCAGCACCTGACGGTACGAATTGAATATCTTCGACTTCGACACAAAACCCAGATACTTCCCGTCGGCATCGACCACGGGAAGGTTCCATGCCTGTGTGTCGTCAAAAGTCTGCATCACCTGCTCCATGCTGTCGGTATCGAGCAGGCGCGCCGGAGCCGAAGTCATGAACTTGCCCACCGTGAAGCGGTGATAAAGCTCCTGTCGGAACATGATGTTGCGAATGTCGTCCAGCTGGACGATGCCCAGCAACTTGCCTTCCTGGTCGGTGACGGGGAAGACGTTGCGCCTCGACTGGGAAATGGCCCGTACCATTTCGCCCAAATCCATGTCGGGACGAACCGCGATGAAGTCCTTCTCCACCACGTTCTCCACCTTCATCAGCGTCAGCACGGCCTTGTCCTTGTGATGGGTCAGCAGCTCGCCTTTCTTGGCCAGACGCATGGAATAGATGCTGTGCGGCTCGAAGACGATAATCGTCAGATAGGAACTGACGGAAACAATCATCAGAGGCAGGAACAGGTCGTAACCGCCCGTCAGCTCGGCAATGAGAAAGACACCCGTCAGCGGGGCGTGCATCACGCCGCTCATCACGCCCGCCATGCCCATCAGGGCAAAGTTCTTTTCGGGCAGGTAGGCCGTCACGTCGAACTCGTTGCTGAAGTGCGAGAACACGAAACCGGCAATACAGCCCAGATAGAGCGAAGGCGCAAAGATACCGCCACAACCGCCGCCCCCGTTGGTGGCACTCGAAGCGAACACCTTGAACAGGATAATCAGCATCAGGTAGATGAGCAGCAGGTGGCTGTGCCCGTAAAAGAGGGAGTTGTTCATCACCGTGTCCCACTCGGCATTGCTGGTGCCGTTGAGCAGCAGTTCGATGGTGTCGTAGCCTTCGCCGTAGAGCGGAGGGAAGAGGAAGATGAGGATGCTGAGCATGGCACCGCCCACCATCAGTTTCTTGTATGGCTTCTGCAGTTTGGCAAAGACGCCTTCGACCGAATTCATGGCACGGGTGAAGTAGAGCGAAACCAGTCCGCAGAAGATGCCCAGCATGATGACGTAGGGAATGCGCCCCAACTCGAAAGGCTGGTCCAGGTGGAACTTGAACATGGCTTCCTGCCCGGTCACCACGTAGGAAACCGTTGCCGCCGTCACCGCCGATATCAGCAGAGGCAGCAGCGACGACATGGTGAGGTCGATCATCAGCACCTCCAGCGTGAACACCAGTCCCGCTATGGGCGCCTTGAAGATGCCCGCCACGGCACCCGCCGCACCACAGCCCACGAGGAGCATCAGCGTGCGGTGCTCCATCTTGAAGACGGAACCCAGGTCGGACCCGATGGCCGACCCCGTCAGCACGATAGGCGCCTCGGCTCCGACCGAACCACCGAACCCGATGGTGATGGAGCTGGCGATGATGGACGACCACGTGTTGTGCCGCTTGATGCGCCCCTGCCGCCGCGAGATGGCGTACAGAATCTTGGTGACTCCGTGGCTGATGTCGTCCTTCACCACATAGCGCACAAACAGTCCGGCCAGGAAGATACCCACTACCGGATAGACCAGATACAGGTAGTTGGCCTCGGTCGTATCGAAGTTCTCCGTCAGGAAGTTCTGTATCCAGTGTATCAGCATCTTCAGTATCAGTGCCGCGAAAGCCGTGAAGATGCCCACCAGGAAGCTCAGGATGAGGATGAACTGTTTCTCCTTCAGGTTCTTCTCGCGCCAGATGATGAAGCGCTGCAATCTGCTTTTATGTTCTTTTGCCATTGCTCTATTCCCGGATTATTTTTATCAGTCCGCCCTTGTCGAGCTTGATGATGCTGGAAGGTTTGGGGTGTCCGGTCTCTTCCTGGCGGAAACCCACGATATAGTCGACAGCCGACTTGATTTCCTCGCTGATTTCGCTGAAGTTGGCGGGCGAGGGCTGTCCGCTGATGTTGGCCGACGTCGAAACGATGGCCTTGCGGAACTGCTGGCAAAGGCGTTTGGAGAACGCTTCATTGGTGACGCGGATGCCTACGCTGCCGTCGGCGGCAAGCAGGTTGGGCGCCAGGTTGCGCGCTCCGGAGTAGATGATGGTGAGCGGCTTGTCGGCCAGTTCGATGAGGTCCCATGCCACTTCGGGCACGTCCTGCACGTAGAAGTCCACCTTCACGGCCGAGTCGACCAGCACCAGCATGGCCTTGCTGTCGGCACGTTGCTTGATTTCGTACACGCGGCGCACGGCTTCTTCGTTGGTAGCGTCGCACCCAATTCCCCAGATGGTGTCTGTGGGATACAATATCACCCCGCCCCGGCTCATCACCTCGCAGGCTTTTTTGATGTCTTCTGTCATTTCTTGCTGTATAATTTCATTGATTAAACACGCAAAAATAGTATTTTTGCAGCGATAACTAACAACGTTTCGAAGAAAACAATGGAAGAAACTCACTTTAACCACACACTGCCTATACAACTACGCTTTAACGACGTCGACAAGTTCGGACACGTCAACAACACCGTCTATTTCTCGTTCTACGACTTGGGCAAGACGGAATACTTCGCTTCGGTGTGTCCGCATGTCGACTGGGAGAAGGACGGCATTGTCGTCGTCCACATCGAAGCCGACTTCCTCTCGCAAATCTACGGTTCCGACCACATTGCCGTGCAGACTGCCGTCACCGAAATCGGTACCAAAAGCTTCCGCCTGGCGCAGCGGGTCATCGACACGCTGACGAACGAAACCAAATGCGTCTGCACCTCGGTGATGGTGGCGTTCGACCTCACCAAGCACGAATCCAAACCCCTGGAGCAGGACTGGATAGATGCCATCTGCCGATACGAAGGCAAAGACCTGAGAAAGAAGAAGTAACCTCCTTCACACACATACGCCATGCCTTACCTGCAACCCTACCTCTCGCCCTTGGGACCGATGACGATGGCCAGCGACGGCCGTTGCCTGACCGGCCTGTGGTTTGACGGACAGAAGTACTTCCCCGACCTGACGGCCGGCGCATACGAATGGCGTGACCTGCCCCTGTTCGGTGATGTCCGCCTGTGGCTGGCCGACTACTTCCGCGGTTGCCGGCCCTGCAATACCCCACCCCTGCAACTCGCAGGAAGCCCCTTCCGCCAGCAGATATGGAAACTGCTACAGGAAATCCCCTACGGACAGACGGTGACCTACCGGGACATTGCCCGCCAACTGGCCCGGCTGCAAAACAGCGACAGGGCTGTGGCTGCACAGGCCGTCGGAGGCGCTGTGGGTCACAACCCTGTCAGTATCATTGTACCCTGCCACCGCGTCGTGGGACGTGACGGCAGCCTGACCGGCTATGCCGGAGGCCTCGACCGCAAAGCGGCGTTGTTACGACTGGAGGGGGGTGAATTTCACCAGAATGCGGAACACCTTTCCCGGAGCAGCCGCCCATCCGGCCATGGCCGAAGCAGCCTCTTCGGGCTCGGCGATGCGGCTGATTAACTTGTCAATCGGACAGACACCCGTCTGCAAGTAATTGATTACGGCACGGAAGTCGGCCGGAAGGGCATTGCGCGAACCGCGTATGTCAAGTTCCTTCTGCACAAACAGTTTCGTCTGGAACTCTACCGGACTCTTGGCATAGCCGATGCACACCACGCGACCCGTGAAGCCTACTTCGTCCACCGCCATCACGTAGGTGGCCGGACTGCCTACGGCTTCGATTACCACGTCGGCACCCAGTCCGTCGGTCAGCTGCAACATGCGTTCGTGCACGTTCTCCGTCTTCGAGTTGATGACGTACGTGGCTCCTACCTTGCGGGCCAGCTCCAGCTTCTCGTCGTCCAGGTCGACGGCAATGACGGTAGCGCCGCGCAGCGAAGCACGGACAATGGCACCCATACCAATCATACCGCAACCAATGACCATCACCCGTTCGTTATCGACCACCTGACCGCGCGAAACGGCATGGAAACCGACACTCATCGGCTCGATGAGCGCACAGTCGCGCGACGACATCGACGGAGCGGGAATCACCTTCTGCCAAGGCATGGCAGCATATTCGCACATCACGCCGTTGCGCTGCACACCCAGCGTTTCGTTGTGCTCGCAGGCGTTGACACGGCCGTTACGGCATGAAGCACACTTTCCGCAGTTGGTATAGGGGTTCAGTGTCACGCTCATGCCTTTGGCAAACAGGCCTTCGGGTACGCCCTCGCCTATTTCCTCGACCACAGCACCTACTTCGTGACCGGGCACTACGGGTAGCTTCACCATCGGGTTGCGACCCAGATACGTGTTCAGGTCCGAACCGCAAAAGCCTACATATTCTATCTTTACCAAAATTTGTCCGGGAGCCACTACAGGCTTCTCCATCTCGATGACCCTCATTTCAGAAGGACCGGTAATTTGTACTGCTTTCATCTTATCAGTTAGTTTATTCTAGTTTCATTATCAATGTTCCATTCTTTATTCTCCACCACTGGAGTCCTGCCTTCCGAACCGCACTTTCCGGCCTTTTGAGCGACACAAGTGTGGCTCGTGAGCAATGCAAGTGTGGCTCGCGAGCCGTACAAGTGTCTCTCGCGAGCCGTGCAAGTGTCCTGCAAAAGACGTGCAGGCGGCCTTCAGGGGCAGTGTAACCGCGTATCAGTCCACTACCTTGTAACCCTTCCAACCGTAGTAGGCGCAGAAGGCAAAGCAGATGAGCGGAATGATATAGGCAGCGTAGTACAACTGTTCGTTGACGTGCATCAGGTAGGCCGTCAGCTGCGGCAGGCAGGCATTGCCCACGATGGCCATCACAAGGAAAGCCGAGCCACTCTTAGTCTGGTCACCCAGTCCCTTAAGGGCCAGCGAGAACTGTGTGGGGTACATGATGGACATGAAGAACGAGATGCCCAGCATGGCATACAGTCCCACCATGCCTCCGAAGCCGATCACCACTCCGCACAACACCACGTTGAGCAGGGCATACACCAGCAACATATCCTGCGGACGGAACTTCACCATCAGTCCCGTGCCGATCCAGCGGCCCAGCAGGAAAGCCAGCATATAGAGTCCGAAGTACGTGGTGGCCTCATCCTCGGGCAGCCCCACATACGTACAGCAATACACCAGGAAAAGGCTGTTGATGGCTGTCTGTCCGCCGTTGTAGAAGAACTGGGCGATGACACCCCAGCGCAGGTGCGAGCGACGCATCACGCCGAAGTCAATCAGCTTTGAGCCGGCTGCCGCCTTGTGCTCCTCGTCGCCAATCTTGGGCAACTTCGAGAAGACGAACACGACAGCTATGACAATCAGCAACATGGCCAGTACCAGGTAAGGCATCTTCATGGCATCGGTCTCCGTCTGAATATAGGCCTCCCAGCCACCGGCATAGTCGGCAGGAAGCGTTTCGCGGGTGTAGTGCGTGCCGCTCAGGATGAGCTTGCTCAGGAACATGGCCGAGATGAACGCTCCCAGTCCGTTGAACGACTGGGCCAGATTCAGCCGCCGGGGAGCCGTAGCCGGGTCGCCCAAGGCGGTGACGTACGGATTGGCCGCCGTTTCCAGGAAACACATGCCCGTAGCGATGATGAAGAAGATGCACAGGTAAGCCCAGTACTCCTTCAGCATGGCGGCCGGAAAGAACAGCAGTCCGCCAAACGCCGCCAGCAACAGACCGAAGACGATGCCCGCCTTGTAGCTGTATCGCTTCATGAACATGGCGATGGGGATGGGAAAAATGAAATAGGCCAGCCAGTAAGCCGTCTCGGTGAATGAGGCCTCGAACGTATTCAGTTCGCACGTCTTCATCAGCTGTCGTATCATGGTGGGCAGCAGGTTGCTGCTGATGGCCCACAGAAAGAACAGCGTAAAGACGAGCATCAAGGGGACAGCGTAATTCTGTTTCTTCATAACCGGTCCCTCCTTATTCTGACATGTTCTTGATGTAAGGCAGTTCGGGCAACGCACCGAAGCCGTAGAAGCTGCGGGCATTCTCGCCCAGGAAGAGCCGTTTCTCGTCGTCGGTCAGCTCGACCGACTTGCTCACGAAGTCGTACGACATGCGATAGGTGATGGCCGTAATGGTGCGCGGATAGTCCGAGCCCCACATCAGCTTGTCCATGCCCACCAGATCGGCCGCCTCGCGGATGGCACGCACGGCGCCGCGGAATGGATAGAACTCGTCGTTGAACAGCCACGTGATGCCGCCCGACTCGATGCGGACGTTCGGATGGCGGGCCAGTTTCACCTGTTCGGTCCAGCCCGGCATGGTCACCATGGCAAAGTGGCCGATAGCCACCTTCAGTTGCGGGCATTCCTGTATCACCTCTTCCAGCTCGGGCACCTGTGTGGCGCCGTCGGCCATGTCGATGGACAAAAGCACCTGCTTCTGCTCCATCAGGTGGAACATGCGCATCATCTCGTCGCTGTTCAGCCATACGCGGCCTTCCTTCAGCAGCAGACGCTGGGCGGGAATCTTAATGCCGCGGAATCCCTGCTCTATCAATTGTTTAGCCTGCTCGTAGAATCCCGGCTTGCGGAACTCGCACAGACCGCACACGAAGAAGCGGTCGGGATAGCGGGCAGCCACGTCGGCCAGGTATTCGTTCTGTATGCCGTCGATAAACTCCTGTGTGATGACTGCTGCCGACACCTGGGCATAGTCCATGTTCGACAGGAAGACTTCGGCCGAGTTGCGACCGTCAATCATAAAGGGCGGAAGCATCTGCCGCACCTCGCCCATGAAGAGCGAACGGCCGTTCTCCAGCGTGCGGATGGGCAGGTCGTCCACCACCGTGTCCTGACGCAGCCACAAGTGGGCATGCGCATCGATAATCGGATATTCCATGGCTCACGGTTTTAAGAGTTCGCCCAGCTGACACACTGCTGGTCGCCGATGATTTCGCGTATTTTCTTCACCAGTTCCCAGTCGATGGGGTCTTCGATGAAGGCCACGTTCTTGCGTACATTCTGCGGGTTGGCTGTGCTGAAGAGGGTCGTGGCAATGCGCGGATTGCTGACAGAGTATTGCATGGCCAGTTTCTCGATGGGGTAGTCGACCGATTTACAGTATTCCATCGCTTTGCGGCAAGCCTCAACCAGCGGCTGGGGAGCCGGGTGCCAGGCGGGCACACCGCGTTCGGTCAGCAAGCCCATCGACAGGGGTGATGCGTTGATGACACCTATTCCCTTCGACTCGAAGTAATCCAGGAAGTCTAGCAGTTTGTCGTCGTTCAGGCAGTGGTGGCAGAAGTTCAGAATGCTTTCTACCGTACCCGGTTCAGAGTGGTCGATGACCCACTTCAGATTCTCCAGTTGCAGGTCGGTGATGCCCACGTGCCCTACAACGCCTTTCTCCCGCAGTTCCACCAGTGCAGGCAAGGTTTCGTTCACCACCTGGTTGAGGTCGGCAAACTCGATGTCGTGTACATTGATCAGGTCGATGTAGTCGATGTTCAGACGCTCCATACTTTCGTAGACGCTTTCTGTGGCGCGTTTGCCTGAGTAGTCCCACGTGTTGACGCCGTCTTTGCCGTAGCGTCCTACTTTGGTGGACAGGTAGTACTTGTCGCGGGGAATGTCTTTCAGTGCCTTACCCAGCACAGTTTCGGCTTTGTAGTGTCCGTAGTAGGGCGATACGTCGATGAAGTTCATGCCCAGTTCGATAGCTGTAAACACGGCTTCAATGCCTTCTTTTTCTTTAATGTCATGGAATACTCCGCCCAGCGACGAAGCTCCGAAACTCAGGGAAGATACTTTCATTCCCGTCTTACCGATTTCATGGTATTGCATAATCTTGTGTTTTTAAATGTTGATTTCTTGTACAGGCAAAGATAGGAGCAATCCGTTCCCCTTCCCTCACATAAGTCCGTAAAAAGGCACGTAACGGTTTACGTAAAAAGAATTGTCTGTTTCGCTGGCTTTTCAGCCGAAAAGTATTTTCTTTGCAACTGAAAAGAATCCCAACAACGCACCGATGGCAAACCCGAAACATATCTCCCTGAAAGACCTGGCACGCGAACTCGGCGTGTCGGTGCCTACCGTGTCGAGGGCGCTGAAGGACAGCCCCGAGATAAGTGCCGACCTGCGCACCCGCGCCAAGCAGCTGGCACAGGAGCTGAACTACCGCCCCAACCCCTTCGCCATCAGCCTGCGCAAAAATGCTCCGCGCATCATCGGAGTCATCGTGCCGGACATTGTCACCCATTTCTTTTCCTCCATCCTGAGCGGTATCGAGGATATGGCCATTGCCAACGGGTACTTTGTCATCATCACTACCTCGCACGAGTCGTACGAGCACGAAAAGAAGAATATCGAGAATCTGGTCAACATGCGTGTCGAAGGCATCATCGCCTGCCTGTCGCAGGAGACGACCGACTTCGGCCACTGGGCGGCACTGGCTGACATCAACATGCCTGTCATCCTGTTCGACCGCGTATGCCTGACTGACATGTTCTCTACCGTCGTGGCCGACGGCGAACACTCTGCCCAGATGGCTACGCAGCACCTGCTGGACAACGGAAGCAAGCGGGTGGCCTTCATCGGCGGTGCCAACCATCTGGACATCGTACGGCGAAGGAAACACGGCTACCTGGAAGCCCTGCGCGAGAACCGCATCCCCATACAGAAAGAGCTGGTGGTATGCCGCAAAATAGATTACGAAGAGGGGAAAATTGCTACTGAATCGTTGCTGTCACTGCCCCAGCCTCCCGACGCCATATTAGCCATGAACGACACGCTTGCCTTTGCCGCTATGGAAGTCATCAAGAGTCACGGGCTACGCATCCCGCAGGATGTAGCCATCATCGGCTATACCGACGAACAGCACGCCAACTATGTAGAGCCCAAATTGTCGGCCGTCTCACATCAGACCTACCGCATGGGCGAAACCGCCTGCCGCCTGCTGATAGACCGCATCAAGGGGGATAAAACCGTCAGACAGGTGGTAGTGCCCACCCGTCTGGAGATAAGGGAAAGCAGCATCAAGTAACGGGTTGCCGCTGTGCGGTGCTCCTTTCCCCAATGCTGCTGTTTTCAAGATTTATCAATCGTACAGATAGAACATACGTTCCATCAGTTTCCACTTCTGTGAAGAAGTACTGCCGGGAGCACACTCCTGGAATCGGGCTACACAGTCTTCCCACTCCGCCTGACGGGGAAGATGCGCCAAACGCTCCATGGCCGAATCCCAGTCGAAATCGAGCGGAGTCTCGACTATCATGAACAGTTGGCTTCCCGAAATATAAATCTCCATCTCCAGGATTCCCACCGAACGGATACCTTCGCGTATCTCGGGCCAGGCATTCTCCCGACTGTGGATTTTCCGGTATTCGGCTATCAGTTCCGGATTGTTCTTCAAACTTAGCGTCTGACAATAACGCTTCACAGGCACAGCATATTCTCTCGTTTTATAACCTTGATTGGGTTGCATAAAAAATAATTTTAATTGATTATTTAAAATAACGGAAACGGAAGTAACAAAAAAAGAATTGCTCCTGCATCACAAGCATTCTCCCTGCCCGATACCCGGCCAATAAAAAGACGTACATCGGTGCATGTAGAACTGAAAACAGAAGAACATTCCCATTTTTTACTCCAGCCAATGGCTGGCAACAACACCTCACTGTGTTCTTCCTGATTCCGCGACATTCGGGTTATGATGAATGTAAAGTTAGGTCTTTCCTTTTGGATATACAAATCTGCAACAAACTATTTGAACCGGAACAAGTACCCCCTTGTTCTTTCCCTTGCCGGCATGCTCTATGCAGACTTCCCAACTGTAGCATGCAGGCATCGGACAAACAGGATATCACGAGTAAGAAAGAAATAAACCGAAGTCATTCTTGTTTAACAAGAAGAATGACTTCAGCTATTTATATTCTGACGCACGTTTTCATTATTTCCTGATTCTAAACACCGGCGCAATCTCGTTCAGCCGCTTGGCGGGGAGCTCGATTTCCAGGCCGGCGGAGGTGCGGGTGAACTTCACTTTGCCGTAGCCCAGCAGTTCGACTTTCTTTATCTCGTCGGGGTAGAGTTCGTTGCCGGCAGAGAGGGATTTCACAGTGACTTTACCATTCTCTGGCCATGCCAGAACGGTGACATATAGGTATTTTTTGGTTTGTGTAAAGCGGATCTCCTGCGCTGTGGCCTGTCCGTAAGATCCTTCGTTGAAGCCCTGAGCATTGATTTTGATGTCGGCACTGGCAATGGGGCCTTCGCCGAATACTTTCCAGGGACGGGTGTCGTAAATGGCTTCCTTATTGATATTCATCCAGTCGCCAAACTCGTTGAGGATGGCTTCTTCTTTCTCGTCGAACGTACCGTCGGCGCGCAGGGGAACACTCAGCAGCAGATTGCCGTTCTTGCTGACTACGTCCATCAGCAGTTTCACTACGTTGGCAGCAGACTTGTAGCCGTTGTTCTCGTAGATAGAGGTATTGTAGTGCCAGCCACCGATGCAGGTACAGGTCTGCCACGGCTCGGAAACGATTTCATTGGGCGCACCGCGTTCCACGTCCCATACCAGGGCTTTGCGCTGGTTCTCGTCGAGTATCTTGCCGAACATAACGGCTTCCAGCTTACCCTTGTGGGTGGCCATGCTGTGGTTGTAGAAGTGGGCGGCTATTTTCAGTCCGGCGTCGCTGATGGGATAGAACGGGGCTACCGTCACATCGAAGTACAGCATGTCGGGATTGTAGCGGTTGATGACGTCGAGTGTACGGTTGTAGAAGTTTGTGACGTACTTCTGCGTGGGGATGCAGACTCCGTTTCCCCAGGCCCACTGGCTGTGAATCATGCCGTTGTCCCAGCTGTTCTTGCTCAAGGGATGGCTCTGGGCGTAGAGGTCCTGCGGGTCGTAACCTTCCCACCACTTGCCTTTGCCGTCTTCCTTGGTCAGCTTGCCGTCGTAGGGAATGCCTTTCTTGGGGCCTTTCGTGTCGTGACGCTGCGAGGGTTCATACCAGCTCCAGGCGTGGTCGGCATGCAGGCTGACGCCGAAATAGAGGCCATGCTTGCGGGCTGCCTTGGCCCAACCTTCGAGGATGTCCTGCTTCGGCCCCATGTTCACCGAGTTCCAAGGCTGATACTGGCTGTTCCACAGGTCGAAGTTGTCGTGATGGTTACCCAGGGCAAAAAAGTATTGGGCACCTATCTTCTTATAGAATCCGACCAGCTTGTCGGGATCCCACTTCTCGGCCTTGAACAGGGGAATGATATCCTTGAAGCCTACCTCGGACGGGTGACCGTAGTTCTTCACGTGGTAATTATACTCGTTGGAGCCTTCCATATAGAGGCTGCGCGCCATCCAGTCGCCGGAGCCTTCGACGCATTGCGGTCCCCAGTGCGCCCAGATGCCGAACTTGACATTGCGGAACCATTCGGGTACCTGATAGTTTTCCAGCGACTGCCACGTGGGCTCGAATTTGCCGGTCATCATCGGCTCGTCCTGCTCGGACACGGGTACTTGATAATTCTGTGCCGAAGCAACGCTGGCTGAAAATAGTAATGAGAATAGCAGAATCTTGTTCTTCATAAGTAGTGTTCTGTTTTGGGTTAATTGAATCGGGTTATAATTTGATAGCACAAAATACACAATAAGGTCGGAACTATGATAGAACATTTTCGACCATATATAGCACAAAACCGACAATCTTAGCAGTTTTTATCCGAATCGATAGAACAAAAGCGACAAAAGCTTGCACTATTCCGACATTTTCTTTGATAGTTACAACAGAAAAACTACCTTTACCCCAGATTTTCAAACACAACAAATACCATGAAAACATCTATCGACCAACTACATCCGCTGGTTCTCAACGTCGGCCTGGCCATACACAATGCCGACTGGAACTGGAAGAATGTCAACAGCCCTTTCATGCGGCTGTACTACGTCACCGACGGGCAAGCGCAAATCGAGCTTCCTACGGGTACCTACCTGCTGAAGCCCAACCACATGTATTGCATCCCGGCCTTCACGAGTCACAGCTACATCTGTAACTCCTACTTCTGCCACTACTACTTACATATATATGAAGAGCACCGGCAGGAAAGCTGCTTCTTCGATGAATGGGACATGCCCGTGGAAATTCCGGGTACCGAACTCGACCTGTACCTCTTCAAACGACTCTGCACCATCAATCCGCACATGAGTCTGCCGAAGTCTGACCCAACGTCGTACGACAACAACCCCACACTGCTGCAAAACGTGATGAAGAACAAGCAACGCGCCCTCTGCGACAAAATAGAGTCGCGAGGCATCGTCTACCAGCTGTTGTCGCACTTCGTCAAGCGCGCGCAGGAGAAGATAAAGAGCAAGGACGAGCGGGTGCGCACGGCCATCACCTACATCCACAACCATCTGTACGAGATGATCGACCTCGACGCACTGGCCGACGATTCCTGCCTGTCGAAGGACCACTTCAGCCGCCTCTTCAAGCACGAGACGGGCGTCAGTCCCTTGCAGTACATCAACCAGAAGAAGATTGAAAAGGCACAGCTGATGCTCGTCACCAGCAACATGCCGGTGAAAAACATCGCCTCGTCGCTGGCGTTCGACAATTATTCGTACTTCAACCGCCTGTTCAAGAAGATGACGGGCGTCACCCCGCAGGAGTACCGCAGTTCGTACCACTGATGTCAAAGTGACACTTTGCATTTTCCGGCGGCCGAGAATCGTGTTTTTCGGACCGCCGGCAAGGCTGGTGCCGATTTTCGAAGCGCGTAGTATTCATCCTCCTGGCATACAACGCGATAGCAAAATCCGGACATTTCGGCCAGCGAACAGACAGCCGGAAAGCAGCGCAAAAGCACCGTTTTCCAGCATCGGAAGCAGCGTTTTCCTCCGAAAACGGGACATGCTCCCGAGCCGCGCAAGTGTGGAAGGCGAACCGTGCAAGTGTCGCTCGCGAGCCGTGCAGGCCATTCGCACGAGCCGTGCAAGCATCCAAGGACCCGAAAGTGTATATTTCCTACATACAACACTTGTATTTGCGCATGTTTATGCAGGTTTTCAGCCTCAACGGCTTCTATTTCGAAAGATTTGCACGAAAGCCGTGTCAGCAAACAAAGCCAATACCGGACATTTTGAAAGCCAAACGGTTTTAAGCGTGACACGGCAGTTTCCGCATCAGCCCATCGTGAAGAGCCAGCGGTCGGACGTGCTGCGTTCTTCGTCGAAGGCAAAGCCCTCCCACTCGAAAGCGCGCAGTCCGTCGGGCGAATCGATGCGGTTCTTCAGCAGGTAGCGCGTCATCTCGCCGCGGCACATTTTGGCGTAGACTACGACTGTCTTCAGCCGTCCGTCCTTCCACACCTGGAAGTCGGGCGTTACGACCCGTACTTCGGATTCGACACGCTTCCAGTCGAAGAGATCCTTCATCTCGCTGCTCGCCAGGTTGACCAGCACTCCACCCTGCCGGCGGATGTCGTCGATGAAGACGTCAGTCAGCAGCGGTTTCCAGTAGTCGAACATCGTGATACCACCGTTCGCCGCCAGACGCACATCGCCCTCCAGGCGATAAGGCCGGATGCCGTCGAGCGGGCGCAACAATCCATAGAGGAACGAAGTGATACGCAGGTGTTCCTGCGCAAAGAGGAAGTCATCGGTCGTGAAGTCGGCAGGAGCGATGCGCTTGAACACCACGCCCGTATAAGCACCGATGGCAGGCATCGGGCGGTTGTCTTCGGAGCAGAAGTCGTGGTAGCGCAAGCGGTTTTCGGCAGCAATCTTCGCATTGACACGCAGCAAGCCCTCCAGTTCGGCAGCCGGATATTGCGACAGTTCGAGCGCCGTGCGTAGCGCCTCGCCGGCAAAACGGGGTTCGGACACGGCAGGCACGTTCAGCGCACAGCGTGCAGCCATGGTTTTGGCACAGGATATGAATGTAAGCATACAGTAAAAGTTTTTAAGTTTCGGTAAAGCCGGAACGTTAACAAAAGTATCGGTTCAATGCATAGACAAATCGGGCGGCAACCCCAAACCTACATGGTATTGCCGCCCGACGTCAACATACGTTCAACTTATTTTTCAGCAGGTGCCCACTTGCAGCGAACCGGAGAAACGATCGCACCCTCTTCTTTCAGCTGCTTCATCGCCTTGTCCACTTCCTTGCGGTCAAGTCCGCTCAGTTCTGCTATTTTACCTGCATTCAGAGGAGTTCCGGCCTCTTTCATTGTTGCCAACACTTGTTCTTTTACGTCCATAATTCCAATTTTAATAGTTATTGTTTCTTATTTCCAATGTAATGTCCATATAAGTCCGTTTCCCCTCGATATAGTCGGCATAAAGCGTTTCCGCATCCTTGCCTTTCAAGACATGGCATTTGCCGCATAATTCGCAATTGTGCAGACACTTCCACGCATCGGCAACGAAGGCTCTGCGCTCTTCTCGGGTCGAGTGTGCTATATCCGGAGGTGTCATGGGCTATATCATACATTCATTGTTTTGCAAATATAACGAAAGGTCTGCGCACAAGCAAACAAAAAACACATTTTCGGCTGCGGACCCTCGCTGTCCGAATGCCCCGTCTGCCCATTTCTGCTCCTTACGGAAAGATTTCGTGGCCTTTTTCATCCTTGTTTCAAGACTTTTTGCTACCTTTACAACTTGTTGGGGAAATGGGCACTTTTCGCCCCCCGACACCCGAGACTGGAAAAAGAAAAAACAATATATAAAATGACTCACAAATGGAATTATTTACCCATCACACCCGAACAGGCAGAGACAAGCCAGACACTGGCCCGGGAACTGGGCATTAACCCCATACTGGGACGACTGCTCGTGGAAAGGGGAATAACGACGGCTGCCGCCGCACGGAAATTCTTCCGCCCACAACTGCCCGAACTCTACGACCCCTTCCTGATGAAAGACATGGACGTGGCCGTAGCGCGCCTGAACAAGGCAATGGGAAAGAAAGAAAGGATACTGATTTACGGAGACTACGACGTAGACGGCACCACAGCCGTGGCACTGGTCTACAAGTTTATTCAACAGTTCTACTCGAACATCGACTATTACATCCCCGACCGCTACAACGAAGGCTACGGGGTGTCCTACAAAGGAGTGGACTACGCCGTGGAGACGGGCGTCAAACTCATCATCGTGCTCGACTGCGGCATCAAGGCTGTGGACGAGATAGCCTATGCCCGCGAGAAAGGCATCGACTTCATCATCTGCGACCATCACGTGCCCGACGACGTGCTGCCACCTGCTGTAGCCATACTCAACGCCAAACGCTTCGACAACACCTACCCCTACGAGCACCTCTCGGGCTGCGGCGTAGGATTCAAGTTCATGCAGGCGTTTGCCATCAGCAACGGCATCGAGTTCCACCACCTCATCCCCCTGCTCGACCTTGTGGCCGTCAGCATCGCTTCGGACATCGTCCCCATCATGGGCGAGAACCGCACACTGGCCTTCCACGGCCTGAAGCAGCTGAACAGCAACCCCAGCGTCGGGCTGAAGGCCATCATCGACGTGTGCGGACTGGCCGACAAGGAAATCACCGTCAGCGACATCGTCTTCAAGATAGGCCCCCGCATCAACGCGTCGGGACGCATACAGAACGGTAAGGAAGCCGTCGACCTGCTCACCGAGAAAGACTTTTCCGCCGCCCTCGAAAAAGCCGGACAAATCAACCAATACAACGAGACCCGCAAGGACCTCGACAAGAGCATGACCGAAGAGGCCAACGCCATCGTCTCCGGGCTCGACGGACTAGCCGACCGCCACTCCATCGTCCTCTACAACGAAGCCTGGCACAAGGGAGTCATCGGCATCGTGGCTTCGCGCCTCACCGAAATCTACTTCCGCCCCGCCGTGGTGCTGACACGCACCAACGACCTGGCCACCGGTTCGGCACGTTCCGTATCGGGTTTCGACGTTTACAAAGCCATCGAATACTGCCGCGACCTGCTCGAAAACTTTGGCGGACACACCTATGCGGCCGGCCTCTCGATGAAGGTAGAGAATGTCCCCCTCTTCACCCGGCGGTTCGAAGAGTTTGTGGCTCAGAACATCCGTCCCGAACAGATGAGCTCCATCATCGACATCGACGCTGAAATCGACTTCAAGGACATCACGCCCCGCTTCTTCAACGACCTGAAGAAGTTCAACCCCTTCGGTCCCGAGAATACCAAGCCCATATTCTGTACGCACAACGTCTACGACTATGGCACCAGCAAAGTAGTGGGACGCGACCAGGAGCACATCAAGCTGGAACTGGTGGACAACAAGTCAAACAACGTGATGAACGGCATTGCCTTCGGACAGAGCTCGCACGTGCGCTTCATCAAGACCAAGCGCTCGTTCGACATCTGCTACACCATCGAGGAGAACACCCACAAGCGTGGCGAAGTACAGCTTCAGATCGAAGACATCAAGCCCAACTGAGCCCTTGTGAAACCATTTATAACCCATAGTCCGGCAACCGTATGCTATCGCCCGTCTACTACCAGATATTGAAACAGTACTGGGGATACGACTCCTTCCGCGGCATACAGGAAGACATCATCCGCAGCATCAGCGAGGGCAACGACACGCTGGGGCTGATGCCTACCGGCGGCGGCAAGTCCATCACCTTCCAAGTGCCTGCCCTGGCACAGGAAGGGCTGTGTCTTGTCGTCACCCCCTTGATAGCCCTGATGAAAGACCAGGTGCAGAACCTGCGCAAACGGGGCATCAAGGCACTTGCTATCTACTCGGGCATGGACCGGCAGGCCATTGTCACCGCCCTCGAAAACTGCATTTTCGGCAACTACAAGTTCCTCTACATCTCGCCCGAACGGCTCGGCACCGACATCTTCCGCACCAAACTGCGCAAGATGCACATCAGCATGATCACCGTCGACGAAAGCCACTGCATCTCGCAATGGGGCTACGACTTCCGTCCTGCCTACCTGAAGATAGCCGAAGTGCGCGACCTGCTACCCGGCGTCCCCGTGCTGGCACTCACCGCTACCGCCACCCCCGAAGTGGTAAAGGACATACAGGCACGTCTCCACTTCCGCCGCGAAAACGTGTTCCGCATGAGTTTCGAACGCGAGAATCTGGCCTACATCGTCCGCCACACCGAGAACAAGACCGCCGAACTGCTACACATCCTGCGCCGCATGGAGGGTAGCGCCATCGTCTACGTGCGCAACCGCCGCCGCACCCGCGAGACCGCCGAACTGCTGAACAACGAACATATCACCGCCGACTTCTATCATGCCGGACTGGACGACGCCGCCAAAGACATCCGCCAACACCGCTGGCAGACGGGCGAAAGCCGTGTCATGGTAGCTACCAACGCCTTCGGCATGGGCATCGACAAGCCCGACGTCCGTCTGGTCATCCACCTCGACCTGCCCGACTCCGTCGAAGCCTACTTTCAGGAAGCCGGTCGCGCCGGACGCGACGGACAGAAAGCCTATGCCGTCATCCTCTACGCCCGGTCCGACAAAGCCGCGCTGCGCAAACGCGTGCCCGATACCTTCCCCGAGAAAGACTACATCAAGGACGTTTACGAACACTTGCAATACTACTACCAGATGGCGATGGGCGACGGGCAGGACTGTGTGCGCGAGTTCGACATCGAGGACTTCTGCCGCAAGTTCAAGTACTTCCCCGTGCCCGTGGACAGTGCCTTGAAGATACTGACCCAGGCCGGCTACCTGGAGTACACCGACGAACAGGACAACGCCTCGCGCCTGCTTTTCACCGTGCGACGCGACGAGCTGTACAAACTCCGCAGACTGGGCGACGAGACCGACCGCTTGATACAGATCATCCTTCGCTCGTATACAGGTCTGTTCACCGACTACGCCTTCATCAGCGAAGATTCGCTGGCCACGCGCACCGGCCTCACCCGCCGGCAAGTGTACGAAGCACTGATACGTCTGGCGCAACTTCACATCGTCAGCTACATCCCGCAGAAAAAGATACCTTATATAATATATACGCGCGAGCGGATGGACATCAGCCAGATTCATATTCCTCCCGCCGTCTACGAAGAACGGAAACGCCGCTACGAGGACCGCATCGAGTACATGCTGGAGTATGTTGAAAACGACCTGATATGCCGCAGCCGCATGCTGCTCTACTACTTCGGCGAGAAGAACGAGCACAACTGCGGACAGTGCGACACGTGTATCAGGCTCCGCCACAAGAAAGGCTCTTTCGACGATGCGCCCGATCAGCTGCACCAGTCCATCCTGCAACTGCTTGCCGAAGGTCCGTTACCTCCGTCGGCCATTACCGAAAGACTCAACATCAGTCGCGAAGATGCTACCGAAGCCCTGCAACAGTTGTTGGACGAGCAGCGTATCTTTGCCGTCAACGGTATGCTACAGCTACAACCCGGAACTACCGGAAAAGCCACCATCTGCCAATAGCTTTCCGACCCTCCGCAAGCAAACTTACGACGCAAGCCTGCGAATCGGATGCAGAAACCTGACAATAAATTTTTATTTGCACCCGATTTGCACTATTTTTGTTTCACGAAAGAAACTGCCGCTCCTCCTTCTGCAAAGTTCCGAAGGCAGACAGCTGCAAGTTCCTCAGACGAAAGTGCCAGAATAAGAGGGCGTTTTCAAACATTGTAACACTTAAAAGCAAAGATAACCATGGGATTCTTCAAATCTTTTTTCTCCGGCAAGCCCGAAAACCCGGAAGCGGAAAAACAAAAAAACGACCAGAAAAACTTTGAGATATTCAAGTACGACGGAATGCGTGCCCAGCGCATGGGACGCACCGACTATGCCATCAAATGCTTTACCGAAGCCCTGAAGCTGCAGGACGACTTCGAAACCATGAGCTACCTGGCACAGGTCTACATCCAGACCAACCAGCTGGAAGAAGCACGCCATCTGCTGGAAACCATGATCCAGCACGAAGCCAATCATACAGCCACCTACCTCACACTGGCCAACGTGTGCTACATGCTGGAAGACTATCCTGCCATGGCCGAAGCCGCACAGAAAGCCATCTCCATCGAAGAAGGCAACGCCATGGCTCACTATCTGCTGGGCAAGGCCAACAACGGACAGGGAGACGATCTGATGTGCATCGCCCACCTGACCAAAGCCATCGTACTGAAAGACGACTTCACCGAAGCCCGCCTGATGCGTGCCGAAGCCTTGGCCAAAATGCACCAATACAAAGAGGCCATGGAAGACATTGAAGCCATCCTGACACAGAACGATGAGGACGAAAGTGCTCTCCTGCTGCGTGGCAAAATAAAAGAAGCCAATGGCGACACTGACGGAGCCGAAGCCGACTACACCCACGTCACCGAACTGAATCCTTTCAACGAACAGGGTTTCCTCTACCTGGGCCAACTGTACATCGGACAAAAGAAACTGACCGAAGCCATTGCCCTCTTCGACGAAGCCATCGACCTGAATCCCAACTTCGTGCAGGCCTATCACGAACGCGGACGCGCCAAGCTGCTGAACGGCGACAAGGAAGGTGCCACCGAGGACATGAAAAAGGAACTCGAACTGAACCCCAAGGAAAGCGAAGCTTTCAACGGCCAGTACAATAACCAGCCCGGCGGACGACAGACGGATATATTGGGACTGTAAGTCCCATTTTTTCCCAGTTAGCAAAAAAACTTTCCCTAACTGGGGAAATATTTTTCCCTAACTGGGAAAAAATATGCGCCCTTCTGAGCTAACAGAACTATATAAAGAAAGAAACAAAAGGCATAATCCCATTATCATAAAACTAACAGAAAAGACGATGAGTAAAGTAAAAAACAATATTGCAATATTGGGAGCAGGAGGAATAGCTACCAAAATGGCTGCTACCTTACAACAGATGAAGGATGTCAACTGTTACGCCGTTGCCGCACGCGACCTCCAACGCGCTCAGGCATTTGCCAAAGAATGGGGCTTCAAACACGCCTATGGTTCGTACGAAGAGATGGTTGCCGACCCGGAAATCGACCTTGTATACGTGGCTACACCGCATTCGCATCATTATGAACATACCCGGCTCTGCATCCTGCATGGCAAAGCGGTTCTGTGCGAGAAAGCCTTTACTGCCAATGCCCGCGAAACAGAAAGTCTGCTACAACTGGCCAAAGAGCAACAGGTGTACATTGCCGAAGCCATCTGGACACGCTACATGCCTTTCTCGACCACTATACGCGAGCTGGCTCACAGCGGCATCATCGGCAAACCGGACATGCTTACAGCCAGCCTGGGCTATCCCGTAGCCAACAAGGAGCGCATAGCCAAACCCGAACTGTGTGGAGGTGCCCTGCTCGACCTCGGTGTCTATCCCATCAACTTTGCACGCATGGTTTTCGGTACCGACATCGCAGACATACAGTCGCACTGCGTGAAGAACGAATATGGCGTAGATATCCAGGAAAGCATTTCTTTCCGCTATGCCGACGGCAAAATGGCAGCTCTACAAGCTACGGTGAGCTGCGCCAACAACCGCCAAGGCATCATCTCGGGCGATAAAGGATACATCATAGTAGACAACATCAACAACCCACACCAGGCAGCCATCTACAATGCAGACCACCAACTGGTGAAGATCTACGATTGCCCGCCCCAAATCAGCGGTTACGAGTACGAAGTACAGGCCTGTATCGATGACCTGCGCAAAGGAAAACTGGAACCCACAGCCATGCCTCATGCCGAAACACTGGCCATCATGCGCCTGCTCGACCAGCTGCGGGCCGAATGGGGAGTTGTCTATCCGGCCGACCGGGAGACAGCCTTATAAGCAGGTCAGGTAAAAGGAATTCCCTCAGCGGACAGGTCTTTCTGCCAGAAGCAAAACAAGAGAACAGGTATTAAATAGATACTCTTTTCAAAAAAAACATGGAATATTGTTTGCTTTTAAAAGAAAAGTATTACTTTTGCCCCGTAATCAAGAACAAAAAGAGAACAAAAGCATGAATCTGTTTACTTACGCATATTACTTCTTCTTTTACTTTTACTTTAGCAACAAAGTAGAGCGGGAGTTTGTATGTGTCAAGTGACAGTGACGCTTAAGAACTGAATTAAGAACTTAAAGTTAAAGATATGAATCCCGCTCCCATGTTTGGAAGCGGGATTTTTTGTTACAGTACAGACTTATGAAAAGAATAGCCATTCAGGGAACATTGGGTTCCTTCCACGACATTGCAGCCCACCGATACTTCGAAGGTGAAGACATCGAACTGATATGCTGCGCTACATTCGAGGACGTATTCAAGTCCATTCGCCAGGACAGCCAAGTGATTGGTATGCTGGCCATTGAAAACACCATTGCCGGAAGCCTGCTTCACAACAACGAACTGTTGCGGCAAAGCGGCACGCAAATCATCGGCGAACACAAACTGCGCATCTCGCACAGCTTTGTCTGCCTGCCCGAAGAGGACTGGAACGACATCACCGAAGTCAACTCGCACCCCATCGCACTGATGCAGTGCCGCGATTTCCTCAGCCAGCATCCTACCATCAAGGTTGTAGAAGGTGAAGATACCGCCCGCAGTGCCGAAATCATCCAAAAGGAACACCTGAAAGGACATGCAGCTATCTGTTCGAAAGCAGCTGCCGAACTGTATGGCATGAAAGTGCTGCAGGAAGGCATTGAGACAAACAAGCACAACTTCACCCGTTTCCTGGTTGTGGCCGACCCCTGGCAGGTAGACGAACTGAACCGCCACCGCTCGCACGAGGTGAACAAGGCAAGCATCGTATTCACCCTGCCCCACACCGAAGGAAGCCTGTCGCAAGTGTTGTCCATCCTGTCGTTCTACCGCATCAACCTGACGAAAATACAGTCGCTGCCCATCATCGGACGGGAATGGGAATACCAATTCTATGTAGACGTCGTGTTCGACAATGTACTGAAATACAAACAATCCATCGCGGCCATCACACCGCTGACCAAAGAACTTAAAATACTGGGAGAATATGAAGAAGGAAAATCTACACTGTGATACAGCTACGAGTAAGGAGCTACGAGCTACAAGCGACGAGTTACGAGCTACGAGTAAGGAGCTACAAGCGACGAGTTACAGGCCGGCGGACAGGTTGTCTTCCGTCAGCGAATACTACTTCTCGCGCAAGCTGAAGGAAGTGGCACAGATGAATGCCCAGGGAATGGACGTTATCAGTCTGGGTATCGGAAGCCCCGACATGCCGCCCTCCGAACAGACCATCCGTACCTTGTGCGAAGCTGCCCAGAACCCCGACGGTCACGGCTACATGCCCTACGTAGGCATCCCCGAACTACGCTCGGCCTTTGCCGCATGGTACAAGCGCTGGTACGGCGTGGAACTGGACCCGAAAACCGAGATACAACCGCTGATCGGTTCGAAAGAAGGTATCCTGCACGTCACACTGGCTTTCGTCAACCCCGGCGAACAGGTACTGGTGCCCAATCCCGGCTACCCTACCTATACGTCACTAAGCAAGATTCTGGGAGCCGAAGTGGTGAATTACAACCTGCGCGAGGACAACGGCTGGATGCCCGACTGGGAACAGCTGGAAGCCATGGATACGAGCCGCGTCAAGCTGATGTGGACCAACTATCCCAACATGCCGACCGGCGCACCCGCCACGCCCGAACTGTACGAACGTCTGGTTGACTTTGCCCGCCGCCGTGGCATCATCATCGTGAACGACAATCCCTACAGCTTCATCCTGAACGACCATCCGCTGAGCATCCTCAGCGTGCCGGATGCCAAGGACTGCTGCATCGAGTTCAACTCGATGAGCAAGAGCCACAACATGCCCGGCTGGCGTATCGGTATGCTAGCCTCGAACCCGCAATTCGTGCAATGGGTGCTGAAGGTAAAGAGCAACATCGACAGCGGTATGTTTCGCGCCATGCAGCTGGCCGCCGCCACTGCCCTCGACGCCGATGCCGACTGGTACGAAGGTAACAACTGCAACTACCGCAACCGCCGCCAACTGGCCGGAGAAATCATGTACACACTGGGCTGCACCTACGACGAACGTCAGGTAGGCATGTTCCTCTGGGGACGCATCCCCGATCGGTACAAGGATGTGGAAGAGCTGACCGAACGCGTGCTACACGAGGCCCGTGTCTTCATCACCCCCGGCTTCATCTTCGGCTCGAACGGTGCACGCTACATTCGCATCTCGCTCTGCTGCAAGGATGCCAAACTGGCGGAAGCATTGGAGAGAATAAAGAAAATGAAGAGTGAAGAATGAAGAACGAAGAATTTTAGATTGCTTCATTCGTAAACCACAGAAACAATTAATAAACATAAGAACCTACAATGATGAATCCGTAAGAACGAGAATGCCACCGCAGATAAATTCTTCATTCTTCATTCATCATGCTTAATTCAATCGTTATGGAACTCGAATTAGAAAAGATTGCCCTCCCGGGCGTCGACGACAAACGTCCCTTGGTGATTGCAGGTCCGTGCAGCGCCGAAACAGAAGAACAAGTAATGAACACTGCCAAACTACTGGCAGATAAGGGAATCAAAATATTCCGTGCCGGCATCTGGAAGCCGCGCACCAAACCCGGAGGCTTCGAAGGCATCGGCGTAGAAGGCCTGGCATGGCTCAAGGAAGTGAAGAAAGAAACAGGCATGTACGTCGCTACCGAAGTAGCTACCGCCAAACATGTATTCGAGGCACTGAAGGCCGGCATCGACATCCTGTGGATAGGCGCACGCACCACAGCTAACCCCTTTGCCATGCAGGAAATAGCCGACGCATTGCGCGGTGTGGACATTCCCGTGCTGGTGAAGAACCCTGTCAATCCCGACCTCGAACTGTGGATCGGTGCCCTAGAGCGCATCAATCAGGCCGGACTGAAACGTCTGGCAGCCATCCACCGCGGATTCTCGGCATACGATAAGCGGATTTATCGCAATCTGCCCCAGTGGCACATCCCCATCGAACTGCGCCGCCGCATCCCCAACCTGCCTATTCTGTGCGACCCCAGCCACATCGGCGGTAAGCGCGAACTCGTGGCACCGCTGTGTCAGCAGGCCATGGACCTGGGGTTCGACGGCCTCATCGTAGAGAGCCACTGCAATCCGGATGCTGCCTGGAGCGACGCCGCACAACAGGTGACGCCAGACATCCTGGACTACATACTGAACCTGCTCGTCATCCGCGAAACCAACCAGAGCACCGAAAACCTGGCCGAACTGCGTAAGCAGATTGACGAGTGCGACGACAACCTGATTCAGGAACTGGCCAAGCGTATGCGGGTGGCTCGCGAAATAGGTACTTACAAGAAGGAGCACGGCATGACCATCCTTCAGACCGGCCGCTACAACGAAATCCTCGAAAAGCGCGGCTCGCAAGGTGCCCTCTGTGGTATGGATTCGGAATTCATCAAGAAAGTATTCGAAGCTATCCACGAGGAGAGTGTAAGGCAGCAGATGGAAATCATTAATAAATAAGGAGCCTCACCCCAACCCTCTCCCAAGGAGAGGGAGAAGGAAGAAGAATGCTCCGGCTGATAATACAACTGTACAACCATAAAATTATGTATAATGTCCGCCTCACTCTCCCCTCTCTTTGGGAGCAAGGTGAAAGAGTGAGGCCTTAAAACATCCCACTCCCCCCTCTCCTTGGGAGAGGGGACGGGGGTGAGGCTTATATTATGAGAATATTAATCCTCGGAGCCGGCAAGATGGGCTCCTTCTTCAACGACGTACTGAGTTTCCAGCACGAGACGGCCGTGTTCGACGTCAACCCGCACCAGTTGCGCTTTGTCTACAACACCTACCGCTTTACCACGCTGGACGAGATAAAAGAGTTTGAACCCGAACTGGTGATCAACGCCGCCACGGTGAAGTACACCCTCGACGCCTTCCGCCAGGTATTGCCCGTACTGCCCAAGGACTGCATCCTGAGCGACATCGCTTCGGTGAAGACCGGATTGAAAAAATTCTATCAGGAAAGCGGCTTCCGCTACGTGTCCACCCATCCCATGTTCGGACCCACGTTCGCCAGCCTCAACCACCTGAATACGGAGAACGCCATTATCATCACCGAAGGCGATCACCTGGGACGCATCTTCTTCAAGGACCTGTATCAGACGCTGAAGCTGAACATCTTCGAATACACCTTCGACGAACACGACGAGACGGTGGCTTACTCGCTGTCCATCCCCTTCGTTTCGACTTTCGTCTTTGCAGCCGTGATGAAGCATCAGGAAGCACCGGGCACCACCTTCAAGAAGCACATGGCCATTGCTCAGGGGCTGCTGAACGAAGACGACTATCTGCTGCAGGAAATCCTCTTCAACCCGCGCACGCCGGCACAAGTCGAGAATATCCGCGTCGAGCTGAAGCAGCTGTTGGAAATCATCACCAACAAGGATGCCGAAGGCATGAAGAAATACCTGACGAAGATCCGCGAAAACATCAAGTAAAGCGGGTCCGGCAGACCGTTTGTGGGACACTTGTGTCGCTCGTCTGTATCACTTGCACGGCTCGCGAGCCGTACAAGTGTTGCTCGCGAGCCGTACAAGTGTCCCACAACTGCCTTATAGACAGCATTCTCCGAGGGGGCAAAAAAGAGGGAGAGCGCAACGAAACCAAGTGGTATCATCAGACTCCCCTCCTTCGGGAAGGAGGGGTGCCCAACGGGCGGGGTGGTAGGTTATCACAAAACATCGTATATCCATACTTTATGTTTTCACCTACCACCTCCCCCTATCGGGGACTCCTCCTTCCCGAAGGAGGAGAACTTAAGATACTTTTGTTCCGGTACGCTCTCCCTCATCATTTCCTCACCACCGTTTCCGGCTTGCGGAAGCGGGGTCAGTCTTCATCTTCCAGCGATTCGGTATACTCCAACTCGCCCTGGACGATGAAGAGAATCTCTTCGGGATCGTATTCACCCATTTCATCCTTACGGGCCTCCTTGACGATGTAGTCCACAACCTTCTCCAGGTCGATGTCAATGTATCCCTCGTCGTCGGGAGTCGCATCCAGAATGCCGCTCTCCGAATAATACTCGTCAATCAAGTCGAGGAAATAATAGAACTCATCGTCGGAGAACTTCTCCTTCAGCTCTTGCGGCAGATAGTTTTTGATGTACTCGATGGTCTTCTCATCGTCTGCATCCTGTTTCAAGAAATCGTCTTCCAGTCCCATAATGTATGAATTTAGAGGTTTAACGTCAGTTGTCTGATACGAATATTACAGCAGTGCTTCGATTTTCGACACATAAGTCGGTTTCGGAGCCGAACCTACCTGCTTGTCCACCAGCTTGCCTTCCTTGAAGAAGAGTACGGTGGGGATGTTGCGTATGCCAAATTCGGCGGGCATGTCCGAGTTCTCGTCCACGTCGCACTTGCCGATGATTACCTTGCCTTCGTATTCGGTAGCCAGTTCCTCGATGATGGGAGCTACCATCTTGCAGGGTCCGCACCACGGAGCCCAGAAGTCTATCACAACCGGTTTGCCTTCGGCCAACAGTTCCTTGTAATTGTTGTCTGTAATTTCTAAAGCCATAGTTACAAATAATTTAATTGTATGAAATTGATATTAGTGGTGGCAAAGATAAGGAAAGGTGAGCGTAATATCAAGCCCAAGGTTTACTTTTGGGCTTGACATTACCGAACCGCATCCTATCTTCGTGAAACAAAGATAGCTAATTTATCCGGAAGTCAAGCTCCGGACGTTCTTTTAAATAAGAAATTAACTCACGCCCTACCGACAACCTGACAGGCCTCGAAACGAGGTCGAGTGTCTGCTTCGTATCCGTGTCGCGCACCCTGAAGTACAGCTCCGTATTGCCCGGATGCTCCTTGGTCAGCTCGGCCAGTTCGGTGATGAGGGCCGTGTTGAGGGCATCCAGCGGGATGACGATGGTTATCTTGTTAATCAGTTTCTCCTTCACGTCGGGCAGCAGTTCCATCGAAGTGATTTTCAGCTCCAGTTCGTCCTGCCTCCATTGCTTGGGCTGGCAGCGCGCCCTGATGAAGAGGAAGGTACGCTCGCCCAGATACCCCTGATAGGTCACCCAGTCGTTGCCAAAGAAAGGCAGTTCGGCCGAACCCGAGTAGTCTTCAATCTTGGCGATGCCGTAAGGATTTCCGTTCTTGCTGATGCCACGGCGTACGGAAGTGACAATGCCGCCCATAGTGATTTCGCGCCCTACGAGCGAGGCTTTGTCGTCCAGTTCAGCCATGTGCGTGTTGCACACATGTTCCAGCACTACTGCATATTCGTCCAGCGGATGAGCCGACAGATAGATGCCCACCAGTTCGCGCTCGCGGTTCAGGCGGTCCAAGTCGCTCCACCGTTCGGCCGGCAGAATTTCGGGAGTGGCAATCTCCACCACATTCTCACCGCCGAACAGCGAATTGGCGGCTGCCGCCTTGTCCAGCTGATAGCGGTTGCCGTAACGCACCAGTGTGTCGATGAAGACCTCGTTCTTCGAGTTGACGGCAAAGTATTGTTCACGCTTCAGCTCGGGGAAGTTGTCGAAACCGCCCGCCAGTGCCAGACATTCGATGTTTTTCTTGTTGCAGGCATTCAGGTTGACGCGCTGCACAAAGTCGAAGATACCTTTGAAAGGCCCGCCTTTGGCACGTTCGTCCATGATGCTCTGCACGGCGCCTTCGCCCACACCCTTCACGGCACCCAGTCCGAAACGGATGTTGCCTTCAGGGTTGACGGTGAACTTCAGGTTACTTTCGTTTACATCCGGACCCAGCACCTGTATGCCCATTGCCTTGCATTCGTCCATCAGCTTGGTGATGGTGGTGATGTCCGACAAGCTTCGGCTCATCACAGCCGCCATGTATTCAGCAGGATAGTTGGCCTTCAGGTAGGCAGTCTGGTAAGCCACCCACGAGTAGCACGTGGCATGCGACTTGTTGAACGCATACGAAGCAAACTTCTCCCAGTCGGCCCATATCTTTTCGAGCACTTTCGGGTCGTGACCGTTTTTCTGTCCGCCGGAGATGAACTTCGGCTTCATGTGGTCCAGCTTGTCGCGCAGCTTCTTACCCATCGCCTTACGGAGTGCATCGGACTCACCACGGGTGAAGTCGGCCAGCAGACGCGACAACAACATCACCTGCTCCTGGTAGACGGTGATGCCGTACGTGTCCTTCAGGTATTTCTCCATGATGGGAATATCGTATTCGATAGGCTTACGGCCCCACTTACGGTCGATGAAGTCGGGAATGTAGTCCATAGGTCCCGGACGATACAGGGCGTTCATGGCGATGAGGTCCTCGAACGTACTGGGTTGCAATTCGCGCAGGTACTTCTGCATACCCGCCGACTCGAACTGGAAGGTTCCGATGGTACGACCGTCGCAATACAGCTGATAAGTGGCAGGGTCGGTAATCGAAATCTTGTCTATATCCAGCTTCAGTCCGCGGTGCAGGCGGATGTTCTCTACCGCCTCCTTGATGATGGACAGCGTCTTCAGACCGAGGAAGTCCATCTTGATAAGTCCCGTATCCTCGATGACGGAGCCTTCGTACTGAGTGACGAGCATCTTCTCGCCCGTTTCTTTGTCGTCGGCCGTGCTGACAGGCACCCAGTCGGTGATGTCGTCACGGCAGATGATGGTTCCGCACGCATGTACACCGGTTCCGCGCACATTGCCTTCGAGCATCTTGGCATATTTGATGGTTTCGCGCACCAGCGGGTCGGGCGATGCCTCGGCAGCCTGCAACTCGGGTACGTAGGCGATGGCATTGGGCAGGTTCAGTTTCTTGTCGGGAATCTTGTCGGGCACCAGCTTACACAGGCGGTCCGACTCGGACAACGGCAGCTTCTCCACACGCGCCACGTCCTTGATGGCCATCTTCGTAGCCATCGTGCCGTAGGTGATGATGTGAGCCACTTTTTCCTGTCCGTACTTCTCGGTCACCCAGCGCAGCACTTCGCCACGTCCGTCATCATCGAAGTCCACATCGATATCGGGCAAGGAGATACGGTCGGGATTGAGGAAACGCTCGAACAGCAAGTCATACTGGATAGGGTCGATTTTCGTGATACCCAGACAGTAGGCCACAGCCGAACCAGCCGCCGAACCACGTCCCGGACCGACGGAAACGCCCAGTTGGGTACGGGCAGCGTTGATAAAGTCCTGCACGATGAGGAAGTAGCCGGGGAAACCCATCGTCTTCATGATGTACAGCTCGAATACAAGCCGTTCCCTCACCTCCTCGCTCAACGGGTCGCCATACAGGCGTTTGGCACCGTCGAAAGCCAGCTTTGCCAGATAGTCGGCTTCCAGCTTGATACGGTACAGTTTCTCGTAGCCGCCCAAACGCTTGATTTTGGCTTTGGCAGCTTCTTCATCGAGCACCACTTCACCATTCTCGTTGCGGGTGAACTCGTTGAAGAGGTCTTCTTCGGTATATTTCTTGCGATATTCTTCTTCTGTGCCGAAGTCCTCGGGAATGGCAAAGGTCGGCATGATGGGAGGATGGTCGATAGAGTAAAATTCCACTTTATCGAGAATCTCCAACGTATTCGACAAGGCTTCGGGCACGTCCTCGAACAGGGCGTTCATTTCGGCCTTGGTCTTCATCCACTCCTGTTTGGTGTAGAGCATGCGAGTGGGGTCGTCCAGATCTTTGCCCGTACTGAGGCAGATCAGACGGTCGTGCGCCTCGGCGTTCTCTTCGTCCACAAAGTGAACATCGTTGGTACAGATCACTTTGATGTCGTACTTCTTGGCAAACTCCAGCAGTTTGGCATTCACTTTCTGTTGCAACGGATAGGCTTCGTGATTGGCACGGGGCACCGTCGCCTTGTGCCGCTGAAGTTCCAGGTAGTAATCGTCGCCAAACAGATTCTTATACCAACGAATGGCCTCCTCGGCCTCTTCCAACCGGTCGTTGGTGATCTTCTTGGGTACCTCGCCTCCCAGGCAGGCCGAACAGACAATCAGTCCTTCGTGATACTTCTCCAGCTCGCTGCGGTCGGTACGCGGACGCATGTAGTATCCTTTTGTCCAGGCACGCGACACCAGTTTGATCAGGTTGTGATATCCCTTCTCGTTCTTGGCCAGTACAATCAGGTGATAACCGCTCTGGTCCTGCTTACCTTCCTTCAGATCCATCGTACGGCGCGCCACGTACATTTCACAGCCGATGATGGGCTTGAAGATACGGCTTTCGGCTTCAGCTATCTTGGCACGGCAGTCGGCCAGCGCGGCTTCTTTGTCCTCGCATTCCTCCTTGCCGCTCTCAATATCGGCCATTTTCTTCTTCAGGTCCTTGATTTCTCCTTTCGGGCCGCCATTCTTCTTGTTGACATAGTTGGTGAACTCCTTGATGCCGAACATATTTCCGTGGTCGGTCACGGCAATTCCCTTCATGCCATCCTTCATGGCCTTGTCTACCAGACGGCTGACACTGGCTTGTCCGTCAAGAAGCGAATACTGGGTATGAACGTGTAGATGAACAAAATCCTGCATACAAACATTCTTTTATATTGAACGCATAAAAGTACAATCAATGAAACATCTAACAAAAATATTCCCCTAAAAGTTATCAACACTTGCATTTCTGCTTGTTTTTTCTTGTTAGATTTTCAAAATAAGCCTATTTTTGCAGATAATTTTAGTATAAAATATAAACGAAGGTAAATGGTCCGACTAAAAAAACTTAAAAAGATACGTATTCACCGTGAAGGAACACACACATTGGTAGGCAGTTTTCTGTTGCTGCTCGTACTCAATGCCGGCTTGTATTTCGGACTGGAATGCAAAATACCCTTCTACATCGTTGCAACTATCAGCCTTATAGTATATGGTATACTGGTGAACTTCTTCCGCTGCCCGATCCGCCTGTTTGGCGGCGACACCGAAAAGGTAGTCGTAGCCCCGGCCGACGGCAAAGTAGTAGTGATTGAAGAAGTGGAAGAAACGGAATACTTCCACGACCGCCGTATCATGGTCTCTATCTTTATGAGCCTCGTCAACGTACATGCCAACTGGTACCCTGTAGACGGTACTGTCAAAAAGGTAGGCCACCAGAACGGCAAGTTCATGAAAGCCTGGCTGCCCAAGGCCAGCACCGACAACGAACGTTCGATGGTAGTGATTGAAACCCCCGAAGGTGTAGAAGTAATGGCACGCCAGATAGCCGGTGCCATGGCCCGACGCATTGTGACCTATGCCGAACCGGGCGAAGAATGCTACATCGACGAACACATGGGCTTCATCAAATTCGGCTCGCGCGTGGACGTATATCTCCCGCTGGGCACCGAAATCCTCGTCAAATTAGGACAACTGACTACCGGTAACCAAACCGTGATAGCCAAACTTAAATAAAACCAGTAACATCATGGCAAACCGCATTACCCGCCATATCCCCAACACGCTGACCTGCATGAACCTGTTCTCGGGCTGCATAGCCGGTGTGATGGCTTTTGAAGCACAGTACGGAATGGCACTTCTCTTCATCATCATCAGTGCCGTGTTCGACTTCTTCGACGGTATGGCCGCACGTGCGCTCAATGCTCACTCCGTCATCGGGAAAGACCTGGATTCGCTGGCCGACGATGTCAGCTTCGGACTGGTTCCTTCGCTCATCGTCTTCTCGCTGTTCAAGGAAATGCACTATCCGGCTTATATGGAAGGAGTTGCAGCGTGGTTGCCGTATGCCGCTTTTCTGATAGCAGTGTTTTCGGCCCTGCGACTGGCAAAGTTCAACAACGACACACGCCAGACCACTTCCTTTATCGGCCTGCCCGTTCCTGCCAATGCCCTGTTTTGGGCTTCGCTGGTAGCCGGCTATCATCCGCTGCTCGTCAGCGAAAGTTTCCACCCGCTCTACCTGCTGGTACTGGTGTGCCTGTTCTCGTGGCTGCTGGTTTCGGAAATTCCCATGTTCTCGCTCAAGTTCAAGAATCTGTCATGGAAAGACAATAAAGTAAGTTTCAGCTTCCTGATACTTTGCGTTGTTTTCCTTGCCACGCTGCAAGTGAAAGGATTTGCCACCTGCATCGTATGGTACATCTTCGTTTCGCTGCTGACAGGACGGAAGAAAGCGTGAACTTAACGTCTGGCACGGTTGTTGTAGTAGCAGTTGTATAAAGAAACAACTTAAACACTTCGATACACATGTTACATTTCATAGGATTCCTGTTCATACTCATCATAGCGATACTGCTCATCGGCCTCAGTATCATTGGCGGACTGGTGCGCAGCCTGTTCGGCTTCGGACGTAAGAAGACAGCTGGCCAGAACTACCACCGCGGTGGCTATTCGTTTGGCGGGAACAACCAACAGACTTCTTCGCGCACCAACAACGACGAAGGAATCAGCCCCGAAGAAGGGGAAATACACTTCAAACGCAAAAAGATTTTCACGAAAGACGACGGCGAATACGTCGACTTCGAGGAAGTAAAAGAATAATCCAGTACGCCTGTCAGCGCCGTTTGTTCAAGAAGAATTCTTTCATCAGCCGGGCACACTCGTCGGCCAGTACGCCTTGCGACACCTGCGTCTTGGGATGCAATGCCTGAGGCGCATAGCGCTGATATCCTCTCTTTTCGTCCGCTGCTCCAAAGACCAGACGCCCGGTCTGTGCCCATCCGATAGCTCCTGCACACATCACGCACGGTTCTACCGTGACATACAGCGTACATTCGTTCAGGTACTTTCCGCCCAGCGAGGAGGCAGCCGCTGTAATGGCCTGCATCTCGGCATGCGCGGTGACGTCGGTCAAGGTTTCTGTCAGGTTATAAGCACGTGCGATGATGCGGTCTTTACACACCACTACTGCGCCAACCGGCACTTCTCCCCGCTCGGCAGCTTTCTGCGCTTCGGCCAGGGCCTGCTTCATGTAGTAAGTATCGTCCATAAGGAAATGAAGAATGAAGAATGAAGAATGAGAAATGAGAAATGAGGAACAAGAGGGAAATACTATCCGCTACCGCCGCATGTCGTGTTCGCCAAACAGCGTGGGATAATCCTCGTCCATGTTTTTATGGATAAAAGCGAGCACAGTCTCTCGCAGCCAACGTGATTTGTTCGTTATCTTGTACTTACGCAGATAACTATCCACAATCCGCAGCTCTTCCTCGCTCATCAGGCACACCATGCGTTGCATGCGTTTCGGTTCCTGAGGCGTGGACTTGGCACAGGTTCTATCTCGCTTTCTCATATTTCTCCTGCAAAATTAGCTTTACTTCTGTAAATACAAAGCAGAAAAAAGATTAATTTTGTAGGGGAAGAACCAAAAACTGAAAAAATGGCAGTGCACAATACCTTAGGCAAAGCCGGAGAAGACGCAGCCGTGAGCTACCTCGAAAAAAACGGCTACGAGATACTCCACCGCAACTGGCGCAAGAACCACCTGGAACTGGACATCGTAGCAACCAAGGACAACGAGCTGGTGGTGATAGAAGTAAAGACCCGCCGGAACACCGATTACAAGGAGCCGCACGAAGCTGTGGACTGGCAGAAGATACGCCACATCGTGGTAGCAGCCGACGCCTACATCAAGCACTTCGGCATCGATGCTCCTGTGCGATTCGACATCATCACTGCCGTAGGCGAAAAAGAGAACTTCCGTATCGAACACATCAAAGAAGCTTTTTACCCGCCCCTGTTCTGAAACGCAAGGGAATAACCATATTAATCATGAACATAGAAAACAGCTATTTCCTCTGATGAAGAAGTAATCAAGAAATTCAACCGTAAAACGCGTAACGAATATGAAAACATTGCCTGAGAACTTTACGTTTCCGATGATTGACGTCGACGAGACCGTATCGACCAATCAGTACCTGAGCCAATTGTGCAACGAACAGCCCGAGTCCGTTGCCGAGTACACAACCGTAACCGCCCAGTTCCAGTCGGCCGGCAAAGGGCAACGCGGCAACAGCTGGGAGTCGGAGAAAGGCAAGAACCTGCTGTTCAGCATCGTCCTCTACCCAACCTTTCTGGAGCCACGCCGGCAGTTCATCCTGTCGCAGATAGCTTCGCTGGCCATCAAGGAAGAGCTGAACCGGTGGTCGAACGACTTCTTCATCAAATGGCCCAACGACATCTACTACCGCGAACAGAAGATTTGCGGCATGCTGATAGAGAACGAACTGACGGGACGCAGTATCAGCCGCTGCATCTGTGGCATCGGGCTGAACGTGAATCAGGAGATTTTCCGCAGCGATGCTCCCAACCCTGTCTCGCTGAAGCAGATCACCGGCAAGGAACAGAACCGTGAGGAGATACTGACGCACATACTGAAACGGATGAAAATCTACTACGAAGGACTGCGCATGGAAGATCCCCAAACCTACGCCGACGAAGTAAATGCCCGTTACGCCCGTTCGCTGTTCCGCCGCCGCGGCTACCACACGTACGAGGATGCCGACGGCCGTTTCCAGGCCCGCCTGCTGCGCGTCGAAGCGGACGGTCGCTTTGTGCTGGAAGACGAGAACGGGAAGGAACGCAGCTACCTGTTCAAGGAAGTACAATACGTGCTGTAGGCACGAAACCTGCAGCGGGAAAAGGGGGAAACCGCCCGGCTCAGTCCTCAGTGGTGACCCCTACATACTGTTCTACCGCTACTTGCAGGTAGCAGGCGTGCTCCAGAGCCGGATAGCGGTCCTTGTACTGCGCAGTGCGGTCGAAGACGAAGCAACGGAAATAGGGTGTCTGGTCGAAGTCACGGGTAGCGGGCGCAACTCCGGCATTGCGTTCGCTCAGAAACAGTTCATCGGAAACACTGCCGTTTTCCGACGAGAAACGTACGGGCGTAAAACTCTCGAAGAAGAAGCTGCGGGCAAAACCGTCGTCGGTACGTACATCGACCTGCAACGGCTCGTCGGGCACAACGACCTGTGCCGAAGCATCGAAGCTGTAATGTGAAGAACCGAGCACGAGCGTACCTTCGCTTTTGGCTTCATTCTTATAGACAAAGGCGTAACTTTCCAAAACGGCAGGTCCGATCTGTGCCTCCAGCATTTCCTTTTCCAACGCCTTTTTTTCGTCATCGGTCAGGCCTTCGCCCTGCAACGACACGCGGTTGTCTATCACGGCATACTTATAGAACGGATAGCCTACCGACACAGACAACCAATAGTCACAGCCGCTTTCGTCGCGGATGATGACGTTCGTCTTCCCCACTCCTACGGGACGAAGCAACAGCCGATTGCCCTCGCAACGAGCCTCTGCTACTGCATTATTGGAACTCTCCACACGGTATTCGCCTTGCCCGCCACGAATAAGCAGCACGCGTTCGGACGTTTCATAGCCCATCATCGTCATACGGGGGTTCTCATTGTCGAACACGACGTCCGGGCTTTCATAAGCCAGTTCGATAGGCAGAACGCTACCTTCGCTTTCGGAGCACGACAACAAACTGATGCTGAGCAGCGACAGAGAAAAGAGGAGAATTTTAGCGAGATTTTTCATGCTGAACATTTTTTACACACCTAATACCGTTTCTATCTTCATTATTACAGTTACAGTTCTATAGCTCTTCAATTCGAGTCATTCTACTGTACGATAAGACAAAGGTAACAAACTGATTTCATTTTCAAAAGAACGCGGATGCCAGTTTTGCAAGTTTTTTTTCCCAGTTAGGAAAAAATTATTTCCCAGTTAGAAAAAAAATTTTTCCTAACTAGGGAAAAACAGGCCGTTTCTACAGCCGTGATGAGTGCAAGAGCCAGTCGGGTGAAGTTTCACCGCAAGCATCTGAATATAAACAAATTGCGTTGAATAATGGATACGCGAACCACACGGACGAGGCGGATGAGCGCGGATTTAATTATTAATTTTCCCTTTTCTCCTTTTCATCCGTGCTTATCCGTGTTCGTCCGTCCCTCTCCGCGTCGTCCGCGTATCCATCCTTCACCCGTTTTTCATTTTTCATTATTCACTTTTCATTCGTAACTACCTACTGTAGCAGTGTAACATCAATAGTAATTCAACGTAACAAGCAATGTTCACGAATAATACAAGTACGGCTCGCGAGCCGTGCAAGTGTCGCTCGCGAGCCGTGCAAGTGTTGCTCACGAGCCATACAAGTGTTGTTCGCAGTCGAAGCCTATTCCGCCCGAAGCAGGACTTCGGCTCCCTGAAGCAAAGGCGAAGTGAAACGGATGCGCACGTCGCCCTTCTGCCCCGTAGTCTGCACGTAAGCCAGCAGACGGCCCTGGAATACGCGGCGATGGCGGGCGGTGTAGTCGCTCATGTCGCTGTTGTTCGAGTTTTCAAGTCCCAGGAGACGTGCCGGACCCTCGATGGTGCAACGAATATCGTTGTCGGCCAGCTTCACCACGATGCCTTGTTCGTCGACCACTTCTACCGTCAGATGGGCCGTAGCACGGTCGGCCGACAACGACGTGCGGTCGGCACTGACACGGATGGCATACGGACGACCCGACGAACGGATGCTATAGGACGACAGCACCTGGCCCGCCTCGTCGCAGCCTTCGACACGCAGTTCGCCTGCCTGATAGGGAATGTCCCAATGGATGATGCCGCTTTGCGGGTCGTAAGGTTTCAGCACCCCCACTTCCTTACCGTCGAGCAGCAGGCGTGCCTGCGGAGCGTTGGTGTAGCACACCACGCGCACCATCTGCCCCGGTTCGTAGTTCCAGATGTCCCAGGCATCGGGCGACAGATAGTCGGCCTTGGGATAGGTGCCGATGTAGGTCACCGGATGTTCGCACCACAGCGAAGCACGATGATGTCCGCGAGGCTTCGGAAGACTGGAAAAATCAAGCAATCCGGTTCCCAATCCACGGGAAGGCCATGCACCGGCCTCACCCAGATAGTCGGTACCGGTCCAGATGAACTGACCGAATATGAAGTCTTTATTCTTCACAGCATACCAAGCATCAATACCCGAACCCGTCTCGCTGCCGTAAATGACACGGTCGGGGTATGTGGCATGGTCTTCATCATAACGGTTTTCGGTGTAGTTGTAGCCCACCACGTCGACGGCTTCGGGATAAGCCGTCTGGTTGGACATCACCACACCAGCCAAGGCACCCGTCACCGGACGGCTTGTGTCCACCGCCCTCACACAAGCAGCCAGCCGCTGCGCAATGACGCCGATACGCATGGCATCGGGGGCATCCGGCTTGTAGCCACCAAACATGGGCTGATTAATGGTACTTCCATCCAATATCGGATGTGAATAAGGATCGTTCGGATAGTCTACCTCATTACCTATGCTCCACAGGAAAACGGAAGGATGATTGCGGTCGCGCCGTACCATGTCCATCACATCGCGTTCAATCCATTCTTCGAAGAAGTCGAACGAACCTTGAAAAACCGGTTCTCCCTTATTCCAACCTTTTACCCATTTCCGCTTGGGGAACTCCCACTCGTCCGAAGCCTCGTCCATTACAAGCAGGCCAAGACGGTCACACAAATCGTACACAACAGGAGCCTGCGGATTATGGCTCAGACGGATAGCATTGGCACCTAAATATTGCTTAATATTGAGCAGACGACGTTCCCACACTTCGGGCGGTACTACGGCACCCAGCACACCGGCATCGTGATGCAGGCAGACGCCTTTCACCTTCATCCAGCGGCCATTCAGCGCAAATCCTTTGTCAGGGTCGAACTCCAGCGTACGCAGTCCGACTTTCGTTTCGCTGCCGTCCAGACGTTTGCCGTCAGACAGCAATTCCGTTTTCAACGTATATAAATAAGGTGTATCAAGGTTCCACCGATTAGGACGGTTCACCCGTAAAGTTAACGTCTGTTTGGAAAGCCCAATCTTACCGTCAGTCACGCGTCCGGAAGTCTGAGCCACACAACGGCCTTCGGCATCAAACAAAGCCGTCCGCACTTCCATCCGTCCTGTGGCCTCCACATGCTTTTCCACCTCCACGTCAACGGCAATCACCGCCCTGCGATCGGTCAGCGAAACGGCATGCCAGCCAATGCCCCATTGTGCAAAATGAACCTCTGGAGCCGACACCATCCACACGTCGCGATAGATGCCCGAACCCGTGTACCAGCGCGAATCGGCCGACCGGCTGTGGTCCACGCGTACCGCCAGCACGTTGTCGCCTTCCTTCAGATAAGGAGTCAGGTCGTACATGAAGGAAATGTAACCGTTCGGACGCTTGCCCAGCAGATGCCCGTTCAGATAGACTTCGCTGCGGTTGTATACACCCTCGAAGTAGATGTAATGACGTGCCGCATCGTCGTCGATACGGAAATGCTTGCGATACCAGCCCACGCCGCCGGGCAGATAGCCGGTACAGCTGGCCAGCGAAGGTGACAAATGATGTTCAACCGACCAGTCGTGAGGCAAATCGAGCCTGCGCCAGCGGGCGTCATCGTAGTCGGTAGAGGACATCAACGAATCGTCGGAGAGCGTGAACAGCCATCCGTCGTTGAACTTATCGGCATTGCCAAAGGATACCTGGGCCACTATAGAGGCACTCGTCAACAGGAAGAGCAACAAGCAGCATCCTGCCTTTAATAAGATATTTCTCATGTTCTTCTGAAATAAAGTTTCACAAACGACCCGCTCTCACTTAGGAAAGTGGAATCGCAAAGTTAAAGATTATAGACTACAGTTGTCACACTTTTGGCATCCAAATAAACAGGCGAACCGGTTTTCACCGTTTTTTCCTGCAATTTTTTTGTACCCGAAGTAGTATACGTAACCACCGATTGCGGCTCGCCACTCCATCCGGTATGAGTCTCTCCCAAACGAATAGCTTTCTCCGAAAGGTTGGAGATAACGGCTACAATCTGCTTGCCGTCAGGTGACATCCAAGCCGAACCAAAGAAGTTGTGTGCTTCGTTCAGCGTCAATCCGATGCGGTGATAACCCGGACGGATGAAACGACTGTAATTGCCCAATGCCCAGAGAGTAGCCGTAGGACGATAAGTACCTTCCTCCGCAATGTCACCCAATTCTCCTCCGGCCGGTACTAACGAAATGAGCAAGAAACGGTTCTTATGTCCCCACCGAGACACGTCCATTGAAGTCCAGTAACTCCACGAAGTCACTCCAGCCACGGTCAAGTCGTTGTGGATAACCTTGGACATGTAGAGAGCGATGTCCATCTCAGTAGCAGCCTCGTAACCCACAAATTCCGAGGAACTGTAACCATCGCCCAACATGCTCCATTCGCTTTGCCAAACTTCTACGCTATGTTGTTGAGCAGCCTGGGCCAATTGTTGACGGACACGACGCATACCATCCCACGAACCGTCCGTCCAATAACTGTGACCGCAAATCCGATTACCCAAACGAGCCAAATTACCCACGTACGCCGGAGAATTGGGATCGAAGAAAGCCACAAGCACGTTACTGCGATCTGCATCGCTCTTCACCTTATAAAGATATTCCCAGTCACCAGCTTCACCTAACAAAATACCGGTAGAGAGTCCTTTAGCTATTAATTTTTCATCGAGCAGACGGGCTACTTCGGCAATCTGAACATTTTTCCATCCGCTTCCTTCCTGACCACTTTCCCAGTTATATTGCGGCTCATTGACAGGTGAAATCTGGCTAATAGTATATCCCTCGCCCTCGTAATAAGCAGCAACTTCGGCCATATAGGTAGCAAAATCTTCATAATGTTCCAGCTTCAGGTTGGAACTCCCCCCTTGGGCAGAGAATCCCTTACCATTATAAGTATATTGCACGGGAGGAGTATTACTGAAAAGCACAAAGTTGTTACACCCCAATGCCTTGGCACGACTCATAAAGTAGCGCTGTCCCTCACAACGGCTCCAGTCGTAAGTCAACGCATCGGTCAAGTACGACTCAGCACGACGCGACTTGTCTTCTATGCCGCTAGCATCACCCTGCTCGGCACTGCCGCCCCCCAAGTTCACACGCCACTGGCTCAGTCCGATACCTTTCGGCTGGCCATCTGCTATCTCAGAAGAAAACAAAAGTTCTGAAATTCTTTCACGACCACGTGTCCAATACTTTCCCACATAAGCCGGTGACCAACAATCAGAAGCACCGAATCCGGCAATAGTCTGATAAGTTTGCCCGGCATCAATAGTCACCAATTTCTCCACACTTACCACCGGATCATCGGATTCATCAGAATTATCTGTGGGTGACGGAGCATCATCGCCACAGGCAGTCATCACCGACAAACAACTAAACAATAAATAAGGTATAATTTTCATAATATATATAATTTTGGTTCATGTATAACATCTTTCGCCATTCATTCTGAAACAAAGACTGCCGCAGATAATCACCCGGACAACCTGCGGCAGCTCTATTGAATAAACCTACTGAAATGAGGAGACTCTATTAATTCCAGCCCGGATTCTGTGTAATAGAGCCGTTTGACATAGTGATTTCGTACAAAGGAATAGGGAATACCATATCGCGGTTCTCATCGAACGTGATGCCTTTGTCACTGTCTTCTCCCTGATTCTCCCACTCCAAAAGATCGCGAGTAGCAGGATCAGTATTCCATTTCACGAATGTTCCATTGACTCCCATTAAATTACTAATAACCTTTTTGCCATTGTCATCTGTCCAGCGGCGGATATCATACAGACGATTCTGTTCCCAAGCAAGCTCAAGACGACGTTCCAAGCGAATAGCCTTGCGCAATTCGTTGCCATTGGCAGTTACATCTGCCAAATTAACACGGTTGCGTACCTGATTTAGTGCTGTACGTGCCGAAGCATCATCACCTAATTCGTTGCAAGCCTCGGCATACATCAGCAATACATCGGCATAGCGTAGGATGCGATGGTTCAAAGGAATCTTATCAATGTTATAGACTTCCGGACGCTTGTCGATGGGTACAAAGTATTTACGTACAATACGGGCAGACTTATGCTGAGCAGGGTCGATGATATAGCATTCCGGATCCCAACCGTATTTATCAATATATTCCTGATATTTGGACATATTCTTACTATTCTCTACAAAAGCTTCAAAATTTTCCTCACCAGCAATTTCCGTACATCCACTCTTAATGATAGTCCAACGCAAACGTTCCGTATCACCAGCCTCGACATAAGCTTGCTCCAAATTGGCAGTAGGCTGTCCCCACGACCAACCGTCACCGGGACCGTTACGTGCACCAGTAATCACCGTCAAGGCACCACCCAAAGCATACACTCCATCGTACATGTACTGAACTTCAAACAAACTTTCCTCATTGTTATTATGGTCCACACTCCATACATCGCCGAAGTTGTCCATCAATTTATATTCCTTCTCGTCAATCACGTTCTTCAGAACAGTTTGCGCATCGCTCCACTTTTCCTGATACAAATACACCTTACCCAGCAATCCCAAGGCTGCACCACGAGTCGCACGTCCCATATCACCGGCACCGTACTCACTGCGTTGCGGCAACACTTCGGCCGCCGCCTTCAAATCGTCTTCAATAAACTTGTAAACGTCCTCTACCGAAGAACGGGTTATGCCCTGTATCTCCTCAGGTAGCAAAAATCCGGTAATCAAAGGTACCCCACCAAAATTGCGAACCAGTTCAAAATAGAAGTAGGCACGTAAGAACCTGGCTTCGGCTACTAGACGATTCTTTTTGGCCACATTCGTCATGGGCGACTGGGAAATACGCTCGATAGCTACGTTACAACGCAAAATACCTTTGTATCGGTACTGCCAGAAGTTGGAGATAGCGCCGTTGCTCTGTCCGTTACCTTGATAGTGTGCCAATGAAATATAATCACTTTGGCTTTGAGTCGTGTTACCCATCCAGCCGTCATCACTACACATCTCTGAAAGAAGCCACACTGTATTAATGTTCCACCAGCCTCCAAATGTAATGGCTTGGTAACAGCCGGTGACAAAAGATTCACATTCTTCCTCGTTTTGGAAATAAGTGTCCAAATTTTGCTGTCCACGAACTTCCTCCGTCAGGAAATCCTCACACGAAGTAAAAAGAAGTGAGGAAACCAATGTCAATAATATCAATAATTGTTTCATAGATTCTCAAGGATTAAAATTTTAAGTCAATACCAAATAAGAATGTACGTGGATTAGGATAAGCGATGCCGTCAATACCTGTCTCAATCACACTGCCATCCAATGCCGGACGTTCAGGATCCATACCGGAATAACCGGTAATAGTAAACGGATTCTGTGCAGAGAACGACAAGCGCATCTCAGTACCACCTAACCATTGCTTAGGCAATGTGTAACCAAATTGCAACAATTTGCAGCGCATGTACGAACCGTCTTCCACGTAGAAGCTAGAAACACGCGTGTAATTCTGATTCAAGTCATTGTAAGACAAACGGGGGATATCGTTGCTGGTACCCTCACCATGCCATGCCTTATCCAATGTACCAGCCCATACGTTCTGTCCACTAACACCGGAGTACAAACCTTTAGTCTTGTTATAGATATCGTTACCGAACGTTCCGTAGAAATTAGCAGTAAAGTCGAAATTCTTGTAATTAAGACCAATATTCAAGCCCATCATCAAGTCTGGATACGGATTACCGATCCAAGTTTTGTCATTTTCGTCCAACACACCATCATGGTTCAGATCCTTGAAACGGATATCACCCGGTTGGGCATTCTTCTGAACTTTATCACCGTATTGATTGGTGTGCGCATTTACTTCTTCCATATTTTGGAAAATTCCATCGGCTACATAACCATAGAAGCGCGAAATATAACCTCCATCCTCATTACGAATAATCTGGTCGGAATTAAATCCACCAGTCAGGATAGGACCATCACCCGAAAATTTCACCGCCTTGTTCTTAACAGCAGAAAGATTCAAACCTACGTTGTAAGAGAAATCCTTGCCTACTTGATCGTGCCAATTCAACGCCAATTCCCAACCGGAAGCCTTCATACTACCGATGTTCATCCACACCGTGCTGTTCCAACTCGGATAACCGATGGCGAAAATATTCTGCTTCTGATAGAGCATATCTTTAGACTTCTTCTGGAAGTATTCGAACGTCATTCCCAAACGGTCGTCCAAAAACGACATGTCTACTCCGACGTTCCAATCTTCCACAGTTTCCCATTTCAACTGGTCATTACCCACACTAGAAACCATGGTTCCCGGTACACGGGAAGGAGTTGAACCAAACACATAGTCAGCCTGACCTAACAAAGTCAAGGTAGCATCGTTTCCAATAGCCTGATTGCCGACACGTCCCCAACCTCCACGCAACTTCAAGTTGCTGACAATGTTTTGGTCCTGCATAAATTCCTCACTAATAACACGCCACGAAGCAGAAACGGCAGGGAAAAAAGCATATTTATTACCTTTCGGAAAACGAGAAGAACCATCCGCACGGAGAGAAGCCGTAATGTAATAACGGTTATCGTAATTGTACATCACACGTCCAAGGAAAGAAACCAATGTATTATAGGAAGTTCCTCCATTTCCTTTCTGATTCTGCCGACCAGCATTTACCTGCTGCATTTCCTCCATATTATTGGGCACGTCATCGCGTGAAGCATAAACATTGAACGAAGCAAATCGTTCTGCCGTAAAACCACCCATCACATTCAGATTATGTTTTTCAGCAAACGTATCCATATAGGTGGCAGTGTTTGTCCAGTTCCAATCCAACCATTCGTACATATCCCGAGAGACATTACTCAAAGTAGATTGTTCCAACGCAGCAATATAAAATTCGGGCGTAAAGCTATCCGAACGGCGATAATGTGCGTTAGTACCAAACTGAGTGCGCAAAGTCAGTTCCTTAATTGGATTAATTTGCAAATAAGTATTCAGAATAGCACCCATCTCGCGTGAATGGCCGTTCTGACGAGCCAACGAACCTGCCGGATTCCATTCCTGGTTATTGTACGAACGCTGGTAATTGTTATACTGATTGTCTACCCACTCCTCTTCTGGCTTAAATACCGGGGTAGTGGGATCCATTGACATGGCAGCCGAGAACAGATTAGGAGTATTGTCCCAAGATTCCACGCGAGGAGCAATATCAAATCCAACCTTTACATATTTATTGAAAGTGTATTCCGTATTCAGACGGGCATTGATTTTGTCCCAATAACCATAATCGTACTGTGAGTCGTTACGATAATAGCCTAAACTCAAATTGTAAACCAATTTATCGTTACCGCCCGAAATACTCAATGAATAATTCTGAACCAAAGCCGTCTTGTTAACAACTTCATCCCACCAGTCTGTTCCGCCGGGATTTGTTGTAGCACCAGTATCGTTCCAGATAGAAGAGGAATTGTCGTTCGCATAGCGTGTGTTGAATACTTCCTTATACTCGGCCGGACCAGCCATGGCAGGCTTTGCCAAAGTCTGGAAACCGGCAGATGCACTAAAGTTGATATTCGTCTTACCGGCGATTCCCTTTTTAGTAGTAATCAAAATCACACCGTTCGATGCACGTGTACCATAAATAGCTGCAGCCGATGCATCTTTCAGTACTTCCATCGAAGCAATATCATTGCTGTTCAAGAAATTGATATTACCTCCAACGGGCATACCATCTACCACATAAAGCGGATCTGTTCCGTTGACTGTTGTCACACCACGGATCAACACCTTCGGCGTAGTACCCGGTCCACCACCGCTGGCCACCTGTACACCATTAACCTTACCTTGCAAGGCATTCATGGCATTACCCGTTACGGTTTCAGTAATTTCTTCTCCCTTCACCGTAGCGATGGAACTAGTCAAGTCACTTTTCTTTACAGCACCATAACCGATAACCACTACTTCGTCCAGCAACTCAGTAGCCTCTTTCAATACAACATTGATGGTTGTTTTTCCGTTCACGTTGATTTCCTGAGTCTCGAAACCAATACTGGAGAACACTAAAACTCCGTTTGACGGAACATTTATCAACGTATAGTCGCCATCAATACCCGTTATCGAACCTGTACCGGCACCTTTCACCTGAATAGTGGCGCCAATCAGAGGCTGATTGTCCGTACCGGAAGTCACTACTCCTTTCACTGTAATCTGCTGAGCATAGCCACACAGAGTTATCAGTGTAAAACAGCATAAAAATAATAGTTGTTTCATATCTTCGATTTAATGTTATTGTTATTAATTAGCAGGAACAATCTTACCACGTCCCAAATGAGCATCAAACTCAAAGCGATAACTCCCCGCTTTCTGGATAGTCGGTTTCATCCAATTGTCTTCCACAGCAGTACCATCTTCCCATTTCCGGTTCGTTCCTTCCCAATTCGGATTCACATCATTCTTTTTACTGAAATAGCCGATCTTCTCGATATCCTCGGAATTATCACATCTCCATTCGACATGATCCCACCAACCATCAGGATGGTAATTGGAAATAATAAAATTCATTTTCTCGCCAGCTTCAAGATTCCAAGTCTCACCAGCAGCTGGATAATAGAAAAGATGAGGATTGTTTGCATCCTGTACAAACAGATGGTTTCCAGCATCTTGTGGAGATCCACCCCAGCCTATATAGAATTCTATAAAGTCGGCTTCGTTCCCATTTTCCCAACGGTCGAAACACTTCTTTCCATATTCATAATTAATCGGATCAGTAGCTTCCGTTACTGAATAAGTGCGCATGCTGTATGTAGCTTCCTTCACATTGATATCTATCTCATAATATACACCAGCTTCTTTTAGTACAATTGGCTTAGCACTTTCAGGATCATCGGTCAATTTGTTACTATCGTCTGGATCTAGTCCAAAACAGATAGGAGTGAAATCTGTCTTTTGCGGTAAGAAAAAAATCTCGGTACCGGCTGCCTTGTTATAATAACGGGCACGATATTGGAATTCACCAGTATGGCTGATTACCATCGGCACACCAAATACATCGCTGTTGAGTTCGGCTGTTGTCTTCACGTCTGCCAAATACATTTTGGGGAAGTCCGGCATTTCGGAAACATTGATAGTGAACTTCCTAACTGTTTGGTTTTCTCTTTTATCAACAGCGGTCAATGTTACATTGTAAGTTTGCACTTCACTCGGAAGAACAATCGGTTCGGACACTGCCAATACAGCTTGGCCATCTGCTTCTACCTTATAATTCTCAAATCCAGAAACGCCAGGGATTTCAACCAAAACATAGTCCAAAGCACGGTCGTCACTTACGGTAAAATTCAAGTTAAATTTCGTTTCTGTCTTCAACAATACTGTTACGTCATTGCTTGGAACCACCGTAAAGACTGGATTTTCAAAGTCACCGTCCATCGTCACCAGTACATCCTGCGATACACTACGTCCGCCCACATCGGTTACTGTAACCTTCACCGTGAAACGTTCACCCAGTTCGTTTCTGTCCAGATCATAACCATACTTCAATTCATACGAAGTTTTAGGTTCACCATAGATTTCAATCAAATCAATGGTTTTATTCAAATAAAGATCGGAACACTGTAAATTAATGGTAGCAATACCATCTGCATCAGTCAATGTTCCTTCGATGGTAAAACGATGACCAGCTCCAGATTCGATGTGATCCGTCGCCAAAACCATGGTCGGAGTTCCACCATCCACATTCGGGTAACCTTCATCGTCACTACACCCTGTCGTACACAAAGCTAAAGATAAAAACGCCCAAAGAGAGGCATTCAAGAAAAGCTTCCTCATACATATTATAATTAAAGTTAAACAATAAAATAATTTTCTTTCTTATCTAGTGCTACAAAATTAACTTATTTAAATATTCAATTCTTCAATAAATCGTGCAAATAGTGTATATAAATCGTGCAATGAATGATTTCTATATTAAGAAACTGTTTTGAATTGATTCAAGAATAATGTTACAGTCTCCTTAAAATTTG
>ERZ1673693.453-NODE-453-length-50110-cov-11.762461_pt1 | contig 50110 bp, 44 predicted proteins | sample MGYA00580223_ERZ1673693 | MGnify/ENA primary metagenome ERZ1673693 (study PRJEB41218, sample SAMN15661741) | gut metagenome | host: Homo sapiens | place: Canada: London | collected 2015-08-20/2019-03-30 | study: EMG produced TPA metagenomics assembly of...
GGGGGCATCCGGGACGGACGTGTATGCTTTGTGGCCCACATGGACACGGTGCGCACCCGCACAGCGGCGGAGTACCGTGCCGAGATGGAAAAGGTGTTCTCCCATCGGAGACAGCCGGAAAAGCCCATCCGCTTTGAGGGCGCTGTCCTCACCAGCGTCGTCCCCCAGATCACGGGGGCGCTGGCCGAGTGCGCTCGCCACTACACCGGCAAAAAGCCGGTCATCGTCTCGCCCGACATCCGCACCGGCCTCACGATGGGGGTGCCTGACCCCCACGCCGTCGGCAAAGACCGCCTTGTGGATGCGGCCTACGCGGCGGCGAACTTCCCCCTGCCGGTGGTCACGGTAGACCTCGGCACCGCCACCACGTTCAACGTGATAGATGAGAATAAGGTCTTCCGGGGCGGCGTCATCTGCCCCGGACTTTCCACCGGTCTGCGGGCGCTGGGGGAGCGGTGCGCCCAGCTGCCGCAGGTACATCTTTCTTCGCCCAAAAGCGCGATCGGCGTCGATACCGAGAAGTGTATGCTCTCCGGCTCTGTGCTGGGGACGGCTGTCCTGCTGGACGGCATTACGCAGCGCATCGAGGAAGAACTGGGCCGTCCGGCCACGCTGGTGGTCACAGGCGGTCTGGCAAAGTATGTCATCCCGCTCTGCCGTCACCCGCTCACCTATGACCCCGAGCTGCTGCTGAAGGGGCTGGCTCTCCTTTACCAGCTCAATGCGCCGCAGCATGAGCGTCACCACGAGCCGCGCAGCGACGGTGAGCGCCGCCGTCCCCGCCCGACAGGCAGACGCCCTTACAACAACGGCAGCAGCCCCCGCCGCCGCAATAACCGCCGTCCCCGCCGGGACAATGAGGCCAAAGCGGGCTGAGCCCTGAAAGGAGAGACCTTATGATGAAATTAGGCATTCTCGGCGCAGGCATGATCGTCCGGGAGTTCCTGCCCTGGCTCACCGGGCCGGAAAGCCCCTTCAAGGTCGAGGCTCTTTGCAGCACGGAGCGGAGCGCCGGTGCAGCACAGGCCCTCTGCGACCAGTATGGTGTGCCGCGCCACACCACCAGCTACGACGAACTGCTGAGCTGGGTGGACGTTGTGTATATCGCCGTACCGAATATCCTGCACGTAAAATATACCCGTGCCGCTCTGGAAGCGGGATGCCACGTCATCGTCGAAAAGCCGATGGCCCCCACGGCGGCGCTGGCCGAAGAGCTGGCCGAGCTGGCCCGGAGCAAAAAGCTCTTCCTCTTCGAGGCTGTCACCACGCAGTATCAGGACAACTACGCCAAGATCCGTGAGGTGCTGCCCAAGGTAGGCGCCGTCACGATGGTGCAGTGTAATTTCAGCCAGTATTCCAGCCGGTATCATGATTTCTGCGCCGGCAAGGTCTGGCCGTCCTTTGACCCGGCCTGCGCCGGCGGCGCGCTGATGGACCTGGGCGTCTACAATGTCAGCTATGTGGTGGGCCTCTTCGGCTCGCCCAATAAGGTCCACTATGCGGCCAATGTCACCCGGGGCATCGACACCAGCGGCGTGCTGACGATGGAGTATCGCAGCTTCAAGGCCGTGAGCATCAATGCCAAGGACAGCAGTTCCCCGGCCCGGTACATCATTCAGGGTACCAAGGGGTATCTGCTCCAGAAATCCACCGCCAACTTCTGCGGCGGCGTCACCTTCCACCCCTATAAGGGCAAGGAAGAACACTTCAACCTCAGCGCAGGCCGTCCCCGGCAGGCGGCAGAGTTCCACGCCTTTGCCCGCGCCATCGAGAGCGAGGACATGGAGCTTTGCAGCCGGATGCTGGACACCTCGGTGGCCGTCAGCCGTGTGCTGGAAACGGCCCGCCGCGATGCGGGCATCCGCTTCACTACTGATTTATAATGCTATCCCCGGGAGTTCCCTGACAAAACATCCCGTATATTTCAGACTGTATTCTACAAAAGACCCCGTGTATTTCACGGGCAGGTTTGCGCCGTATCCGACAATTTAGGGCGGAACGGCAGCAAGGAGGAAAACTGAATTATGAAAAAGAATGACATTCGCACCCTCACCCGGCTGGCACTGCTGGTCGCCATTGAGCTGGTCATGAAGGCCGTCGGCCTGGGCAGTGTCCCTGTAGGCCCGCTTTACATGAGCTTTTTGACCCTGCCGATCGCCGTGGGTGCCATTACCATGGGTCCCGCCGCAGGCGCTATCCTCGGCGGTGTGTTCGGTGCCGTGAGCTTCTATGACGCCGTCACCGGCGCTTCCGCCATGACTGGTGCGCTGTTCCAGGTCAGCCCCGTCAACACCTTCATCCTCTGTGTGGGTATGCGTGTGCTGATGGGCCTGTGTACCGGCCTTATCTTCAACGCTGTCAAGAATTTCGATAAGCCCGGCACCTGGAGCTACATCGTCAGCGCCATGTGCGCCCCGGCCCTCAACACCCTGTTCTTCATGGGCTACATCGTGCTGGCCTTCTACGGCTGCGATTACGTCCAGAACCTCGTGTCCGTCAAGGGCGCAGCCAACCCCCTGATGTTCGTCGTCCTGCTGGTCGGCGTACAGGGCGTGGCCGAGTTCCTTGTCTCCGGCATCTTGGGCGGCATCGTCGCCCGCGCTGTCCACAAGTTTTTGAAGTAACAGGCGGTGTCGGTCAGGGACATCCGCTGATAAACCTCTCCGTCACGGCTGATGCCGTGCCACCGCCCCTATCAAGGGGCTGCAAGGGAAGATCATATAATAGGCCCCTCCCCCGGCAAAAATGCTGAGGGAGGGGCTTTTGTGTTGATTTTAGCCTACTGGTGCGGTATACTTATCATACTTTATTCAAAAGAAGGAGGCGGCGGAAAATGCCCATCGGCCCCAGCAGACCCCTGAATTTAGCAAAGCCGGAGTCCATCGACATCCGGCAGGCCGCGCGGTATTTCGGCGCGCGGGGCGAGGCTGACAGCGCTACCCTCACCCTTCTGGAAAAGTGCGCTGCGCCCCTTCTCGCCGCCGCCACGCCCCGGGCCGTCTGGCTCGAGGCCGACGTGGAGAGCCTCACGCAGGCCGGTATTTTGAAGGGGGAGGACATCTTCCGGCATCTGGAAGGGTGCAGCGAGGCCGTGCTTCTGGCCGTGACAGTCGGCCCCGGTGTGGACGGACAGATACGCCGGGCCGGTGTGGGCGACATCGCCGCCGGTGTGGCGTCGGACGCCATCGGCTCTGTGCTGGCCGAACAGGCTGCGGACGCCGCCGAGGCCGAGCTGCGGCAGTGGGCCGCAGAGCAGGACAAGTACCTCACGGGCCGTTTCTCGCCGGGCTACGGCGACTGGCCCATCGGGGTGCAGCCGCTGGTGGCGGCGGCACTGGACACCGCCCGCCGGGCCGGGCTCTGCGTGACCGAAAATGACCTGATGACGCCCCGCAAGAGCGTGACCGCTCTGCTGGGCCTGAGCGACCATCCGGTGAAAGGACGCCTTGCCGGGTGCGGACACTGCGTGCTGAACACGCGGTGCGAATATAGAAAGAGGGGCAAGACCTGTGCAAGCGAATGAACTGTTTATCCAGCCGAATACCATCCTCCTCGACGGCGGCATGGGTACCATGCTGCAGGCGGCGGGCCTGAAACTGGGCGCACGGCCTGAGGAACTGAACATCACCGACCCACAGCTCATCGAGAGCATCCACAGCCGGTACGCCGCCGCAGGCAGCCGCATCATCAATGCCAACACCTTCGGCGCGTCGGCCCATAAGCTGGCGGGCAGCGAATACACGCTGGAAGAGATCATTGCGGCGGGCATCGCCAACTGCAAGCGGGCCTGCGCCCCCTACGGCGCACTGGCCGCGCTGGACGTCGGCCCGCTGGGCGAACTGCTGGAGCCCAACGGCACGCTGGCCTTTGAAGACGCCGTGGCCGAGTATGGCCGCATCGTCCGGGCGGGTGTCGCCGCCGGGGCCGACCTCGTCTTCTTTGAGACCTTCACCGACCTGTACGAGCTGAAAGCCGCCCTGCTGGCCGCGAAAGAGAACTGTGACCTGCCCATCCTCGCCAGCATGAGCTTTGAGGCAGGCGGGCGCACCTTCACCGGCTGCACCGTCGAGAGCTTCGCCGTCACGGCCCGGGGCCTCGGGGCCAACGCCGTGGGCATCAACTGCTCCCTCGGCCCGAAAGAAATTTTCCCCATGGCAAAGCGGCTGGCCGAGGCTCTGCCCGGCGATTTCCCGGTCTTTGTCAAGCCGAATGCGGGCCTGCCCCGCGCCGACGGCAGCGGCTACGACATCACGCCCCAGCTCTTTGCCATGGAGATGAAGCCCTACCGCGATTTGAAGCTCTTTGCGGCGGGCGGCTGCTGCGGCACCACCCCCGATTTCATCAAGCTGCTGAACGGCGTCTTCGCCGACTGCAAGCCGGGCCGCCCCGCCCACGCCATGCCCTCGGTGCTCTGCTCGCCGATGGACTTCGTCACCGTGGACGGCATCACCGTGGTGGGCGAGCGCATCAACCCCACCGGCAAAAAGCGGTTCCAGCAGGCATTGCGCGAGGGCGACATGAACTACATCCTCGAGCAGGCCGTCAGCCAGTCCGAGGCCGGAGCGCAGGTGCTGGACGTCAACGTGGGCGCGCCCGGCGTGGACGAGCCCGCCGTCATGGAGCAGGTGGTGAAGGCTTTACAAAGTGTCGTCAGCTTGCCCTTGCAGCTGGATTCCTCCCACGCAGACGCCCTCGAGCGGGGCCTGCGGGTCTACAACGGCAAGCCCATCGTCAACTCGGTGAACGGCGAGACCGAAGTGCTGGAGCGTGTCCTGCCCCTCTGCAAAAAGTACGGCGCGGCCGTCGTCGGCCTTGCCATCGACGAGCGGGGCATCCAGCCCAGCGCCGACGCCCGGTTTGAGATCGCAAAGCGGGTGGTGGAGGCGGCGCTGGCCCACGGCATCCCCCGGGAAGATATTTATATCGATTGCCTGACCCTCACCGCCAGCGCCCAGCAGCAGGACGTTCTGGCCACCGTGGAGGCGCTGGCCCGCTGCAAGACGGAGCTGGGCGTCCGCACCATCCTCGGTGTGTCCAACATCAGCTTCGGTCTGCCCTGCCGCCCCTATCTGAACACCACTTTCCTCACCATGGCCATGTACGCGGGCCTCGACCTCGCTATCATGAATCCTTCCAGCGAAGAGATGATGGCGGCGGTCTACTCTTACAACGTCCTCACCAACCGTGATAAGCAGAGCATGGCCTACATCGCCCGCTATGCCGATAAAGTCCCTGCCAGCACCGCGTTGAAGCAGGCCCGGACGGCCCAGGCGTCTCAGACGTCAAACACCCCGGCGGAGGCGGATGCAGCTCACAGCGGCCCTTTTGCCGCGCTGATGCAGGCGGTGGAAAAGGGCCTCAAGGGTGAAGCAGCCGCCCGCACCCACACCCTGCTGGACGAAAACGAGCCCCTGACGCTGGTGGACGAGGCCCTCATCCCGGCGCTGGACGTCGTTGGTGAAAAGTACGAGAAGGGCAAGCTCTTTCTGCCCCAGCTGTTACAGGCCGCCAGCGCCGCACAGGCCGCCTTTGAAGAGATCAAGACCGCCATCGCCAAGCGGGGCGGGGCCGGGGCCAGCAAGGGCCGCATCGTCCTCGCGACTGTCAAGGGAGATGTCCACGACATCGGCAAGAACATCGTCCGCGTCATCCTCGAGAACTACGGCTTCGAGGTCATCGACCTTGGCCGCGATGTGCCGGTGGAGACGGTAGTGGACACTGTCCGGGAGAAGGATGTCCACCTCGTGGGGCTCTCGGCCCTGATGACCACCACCCTCAAGAGCATGGAGGAGACCATCGCGGCCCTCCATGCGGCAAAGCTCGACTGCAAGGTGATGGTGGGCGGCGCTGTCCTGACGCCCGAGTACGCCGAGAAGATCGGCGCGGACTGGTACGCCAAGGACGCCAAGCAGAGCGCCGATATTGCCAAGAAATTCTTCGGTGAGTCATAAAAATAGAGCAAGAGCCGGTGCATCTGCACCGGCTCTTTTGGCGTTTACTGTTCGTATTGGCTATGATCCACCAGCGCCATGATGCGCTCCGGCAGGGCGGAGAGGCAGGCCGGGGCGTCGGGTTCGGCCACGGAGAGGGTCGTCTTGCTCACTTTCCACCACAGACGGGTGGTGCCGTCCGGCAGCTGGAAGATGAGGTTCCAGTCGAAGGGGTTCTCGCTGGCCGAGAGAAGCTCCACCGGCAGGGCATTCTCTGCGCCCGGGGCGCAAGGAGCGAAGTCGTGGGCGCGGATGCCCACGGCGGTGCAGCCCTCCGGCACCTCAGCGGCGAGGTGCAGCAGACTCTCACAGCCTGCGAGGCGGACGCTGTGGGCGTCCACCCGGGTGCAGGGCAGGATGTTCTTGCAGCCGGTCAGCCGGGCCGCAGCGATGCTGCGGGGGTCGGCAAAGACCTCTTTCGTGGTGCCGGTGCGGAGCACCTGCCCGCCGTCCATAACGATCATGTCCCGGCACAGGCGGTAAGCTTCGTCCCGGTTGTGGGTGACAAGCAGGGCTGTGCCGTCAAAACCCGCCAGCAGGCTGCCCACTTCGCCCTCCACTTCCTCGCGGAGGTAGCTGTCCAGCGCACTGAACGGCTCGTCCAGCATCAAAATCTTCGGCCTGCCCACCAGAATACGGGCCAGCGCGGTGCGCTGCTGCTGTCCGCCGGAAAGCTCTGCCGGGCGGCGGCTGGCCAGTTCTTCCAGCCGCAAGGCCCGCAGCATCCCGGCGCAGCGGGCCTTGCGGGCGGCTTTGTCCCTTTCGGCTTTCAGGCCGCAGAGGATGTTCTGCTCCACGGTCATATTCGGGAAGAGGGCGTAGTTCTGGAAGAGAAGGCCCACGCCTCGCTGCTGGGGCGGCAGGTCGATGTGCTGCCCGCTGTCGAACAGCACCCGCCCGTCCAGCACGATGCGGCCCTTGTCGGGCTTCACGATGCCCGCGATGCAGCGCAGTGTCATGCTTTTGCCGCAGCCCGACGCGCCCAGAATGGCCGTGGCAGTGTTCCCGGCGGTGAAGTCGGAGCGGAGGGTGAAGCCGTTCAGCTTTTTCTCGATATGTACTTCCAGGCTCATGCGCGGCCACCTGCTTTCTGCTTTTTCTCCAGGAGGTTCACAGCCAGCAGCACCACAGCAGAGATGACGATGTCCACCAGCACCCACCGCATGGCACCGGCCTCATCGTTGGTGCGCCAGAGCTGGTACACCGTGGTGGCGATGGTGGCCGTCTTGCCCGGGGTGTAGCCCGCTATCATGCTGGTAGCACCGTACTCGCCCAAGGCCCGGGCAAAGGCCAGCACCGTACCGGCCAGAATGCCCTGACGGCAGCAGGGCATCCGCACCCGCCAGAATATCCACGCATTGGACTGTCCCAGTGTCTGGGCCGACCAGGCCAGCGTCTCGTCAAAGCTCTCGAAGGCACCCCGGGCGGTGCGGTACATCAGCGGGAAGGCCACTACGATGGACGCAAAGATGGCGCTGTACCAGTTCATGACCAGCTTGACGCCGAAATGCTCCATGAAGAAGATGCCCAGCGGCCGCTTTGCGCCGAAGAGCAGCAGCAGAAAATAGCCCACCACCGTGGGCGGCAGTACCATGGGCAGGGTGAGCACCACGTCCAGCACGCCCTTGACGGTGCGGGGCAGCTTTGCGATATAATAAGCGGCAAAAATGCCGAGGAAGAACACTGCTGCGCAGCTGATGAGCGCGATGCGCAGGCTGTTCCATAAGGGATACCAATCCATGATTTTAACCTTTTACATCGCTGTGAAGCCCACGCCCTCGAACACGGTGGCGGCACGGTCAGTCTGCAGATAGGCCAGGAACTCCCTGGCGGCCTCGGCGTTGGGGGCAGCCTTCAGCACAGCGGCGGGGTAGATGACCTGACCGCACATCTCGACGGTGGCCTCGTCCACGGGGGTCAGACCGGCGCTGTAAGCATCGGTGCAGTAGACGACACCGGCGTCCACACTGCCCTCGCTGATCTGGGTGGTGACTTCCTTGACGTTGGAGCCGTAGGTGATGACACCGGCAGCAGCCAGAGCCTCTTCGTCGAGGTCATAGCAGGCCAGGATCTTCTGGGTGTACTGGCCCACAGGCACATCGCTGTTGCCCATGCAGAACAGGATGTCCTGAGCCTTCAGGTGCTCGGCCAGAGCATCAAAGCTGTCGATGCCCTTGTCGCTGCCCTCGGGCACACAGAGGACGACCTTGTTTTCCAGCAGGTCCACGCGGGTGGAGGGGTCCACGAAGTCCAGACCGTCGGTGTTTACGTCGGCAGAAGCGGTGATGTCCAGCTGGTTCATCTGCTTCTGACCGGCAGAGAGGAAGAGGTCGCAGTCAGCGCCCTCCTGGATCTGGGTCTTGAGGGTACCGGAGGAATCAAAGTTGAAGCGGAAGGTGACGCCCGGGTTCTCGGCAGAGTAGTCTTGGGCGATGGCGTTCAGGGTCTCGGTCAGTGAGGCAGCGGCGAAGACGATGAGCTCGACGCTCTCGCCAGCAGCCTCGGAAGCAGCTGCGGAAGAGGCAGTGCTGGAAGCAGAGCCGCCGCAGGCGGTCAGGGCAGCAGCAGCGCCGACTGCGCCGACCACGGACAGAAAGCTGCGGCGGGAAATGAGATCGGTTTTCATGAATTTTCTCCTTCTATAGTGGTTAAAATTCCCTCATATATGTTCACGTCCCGAAACCGGAGCGGGACAGCAATTTACTTGCGGGCGCACTCGCCGTCCAGACCGGCGGCGATGCGGACGCCGTGCTCGAGGCTGGGCAGGATGTACTCGAGGTTCTCCTTCACGGCTTTCGGGCTGCCCGGCAGGTTGACGATGAGCGTCTTGCCGCGCAATACACTGGCGGCGCGGCTCAGCATCCCGCGGGGGGTGATGGAAAGGCTGTGGTACCGCATGGCCTCGGCGATGCCGGGGGCGTTGCGGTCGGCCACGGCATAGGTGGCCTCGGGGGTAATATCCCGGGGCGAGAAGCCGGTGCCGCCGGTGGTCAGGATAAGGTTCACCTGACGGCCATCGGCCAGACGGATGAGCTGTGCTTTCAGCGCCTTGGCCTCGTCGGGCAGGAGCATCGTCTCTTCCACCACATAGCCTGCGGCGGTGAGCATCTCCACGATGAGGGGGCCGCTCTTGTCCTCCCGCTCGCCCCGGCTGCCCTTGTCCGAAAGGGTGATGACCGCAGCGCGCAGCGGCGGATCTTCCAGCGGCGGCAGAAGGGTCACTTCGTCGCCGACATGAATCTCGCCGCCCTTCAGCACCCGGGCAAATACGCCCTCCCGGGGCATGATGCACTCGCCGGTCTGCTGCTTGATGACGCAGTCGTTGTGGCACTCCTTGCCGATCTGGGTCATCTCCAGCACCACGTCGCCGATGGCGAAGCGGCTGGTGACGGGCAGGCTGCGGAAGTCGAAGCCCTCAATGACAAGGTTTTCGCCGAAGGCACCGTAGTCCACCCAGATCTTCTTGCGGAACGCCTCGATTTTTTCGGCGCTGAGCAGGCTCACCTGCCGGTGCCAGTTTCCGCCGTGGGCGTCGCTCACGATGCCCCATTCCGGGGTCAGGACAGCACTTGGCACCTCGGTCTTGACGGTGCCGCGCTTGGGGCTGGTGCAAATCGCCAGAATTTTTCCCATAGTAATTTATCCTCCGATACGGTACATCCCGCGGGTGGCGGGCATGGAATTGTCTCCGAAATGATGTTCCCGGGGTTTCGACCAGATCGTCTCCCGGATGGCCTGTAAAAGCTCCTCGTCGGCCGCGCCGCCCCGCAGCAGGGTGCGCAGGTCGCAGCCCGTCTCGCTGGCAAGGCAGGGGCGCAGAAAGCCCTGACTGGTCAGCCGCACCCGGTTGCAGGAAGCACAGAACTTGCCATGGACCGCCGCAATGAAGCCCACATCGCCCTTCCAGCCCGGGACGGTGTAGTAGACGGCAGGCCCGTCGCCGAACCCGGCGCTCTGGGCGGCGGGCAGGGGCGAAAACTCCGGCCAGCGGCGGGCAAACCGCTCCCGCAGCTCCGGCCCCGAGATGCAGGGCATGGCCGCGCCGTAGCCGATGGGCATCATCTCGATGAACCGCACCTGTAACGGGCGGCTCTCGGCGAGGGCGGCCAGGTCTTCCAATTCACCCTCGTTCACGCCCACCTGCGGCACACAGTTCAGTTTGACAGGGATGCCGCTGTCCAGTGCGGCGCGGATGCCCTCCATGACGTGCTCGAACTCGTCCCGGGCCGTGATGCTTTGGAACACTTCGGGGCGCAGAGTGTCGAGGCTGATGTTCACGCTGTCAAGGCCAGCCGCCAGCAGGGCGGGCAGCTGCTGCGCCAGCAGGATGCCGTTTGTGGTCATGGTGACTTTGCGGATGCCGGGGATGGATTTCAGGCCAGCCACCAGCTGGTCTACGCCCTTGCGCACCAGCGGCTCTCCGCCGGTGACGCGGACGGTATCGACGCCGCACCGGGCAAACAGGGCCGCCAGACGCAGAAACTCTTCGTAGGTGAGCACGGCTTCCCGTTCCAGCTTTTCCACGCCGTCGGGCATACAGTAGCGGCAGCGCAGGTTGCACAGATCGGTGATGGACAGGCGCAGATAGTGGATATTGCGCTGGGCAGAATCAAACATAGCCGCCCTCCGCCCGGATGTAGTGGCCGCTCTTGCCGCCAGTTTTCTCGACGAGATGGATCTCGCCCAGCTCCATGCCCTTATCGACGGCCTTACACATATCGTAGATGGTGAGCAGGGCGGTGGAAACGCCCGTCAGGGCCTCCATCTCCACGCCGGTGACGCCCGCCGTCTTGACGGTACAGAGCGCCTCCACAGCCTGCCGCTCGGGCAGAAGCTTAAAGTCCACGCTCACTTTCGTCAGCGGCAGCGGATGGCAGAGCGGGATGAGCTCGCTGGTGCGCTTGGTGGCCATGATGCCGGCAATGCGGGCCACGCCCAGCACATCGCCTTTCTTCACGGTGCCGCTCTCCACGGCGGCGAATGCCTCGGCGTTCATGGTGATGATGCCGTGGGCGGTGGCCTCCCGGAAGGTGACAGTCTTCTCGCTCACATCCACCATCACGGCGTTGCCGGAGGCATCAAAGTGGGTCAATTTGTTGTCAGTCATAGAATGAAACCTCTCAGCAATGCCCAAATCCGCAGTTGGGCCAGTGGCACTCGGCGCAGCCAAGGCACAGGCCGCCCTCGCCCAGACGGGCAATATCCTCGGCGGTGATGGCATCGTCGGCCAGCAGACGGGGCAGCAGCAGGTCAAAGATGGTGCGCTTGGCGTACATGACGCAGCCGGGCAGGCCACAGACCGGCACACCGTCCAGATAGCTCACGAGGAACATGGCACCCGGCAGCACCGGTGCGCCGTAGGTGACGATGTCCGCGCCGGTATTCCTGATGGCCAGCGGGGTGCGGTCGTCGGGGTCCACGCTCATGCCGCCGGTGGTGAAGATCAGCTCACAGCCCGCCTCTTTCGCTTCCAGAATGGCGGTCGTGATGCCCGCTGGGTCGTCGTCGCAGACCTTGTGGAAGGTCATCTCACAGCCGTACTCGGCCAGCTTGCCCACGAGGATAGGCGTGAACTTATCCTCGATGCGGCCCTTGAACACCTCGCTGCCGGTGGTGATGACGGCAAACTTCTTGGCCTGCATGGGCAGCACGTTCAGGATAGGCTCACTGCCTGCGGCAGCCTGCATGGCGTCCATCTTCTCCTGTTCGATGACCAGCGGGATGATGCGGGTACCGGCCAGTTTCTGGCCCTTTTTCACGGGCAGGTCGCCGTGGATGGTGGCGATCATCATCTGGGGCGTGCGGTTCACGGCCAGCAGGGCTTCGCGGTTGATTTTCAGCAGGCCGTCGCAGTCGGCGATGAGCTCGATTTTTCCCTCTTTCGGCTCGGTGCCGTGGATGTTCTTGCCCGCAGCGGCCTTGTACAGCAGCGCGGCGGCTTCGTCCTCGTGGAGGATGCCGGGCTTTTTCTCCCAGACGTAGAGGTTTTCTTTGCCGATGGAGAGCAGCACGGGGATGTCCTCGGGCTGGATGATATGGCCCTTGCGGAAACGTGCGCCCTTGAACTCGCCGGGAATGATTTGGGTAATGTCGTGGCAGAGCACCTGGCCTGCCGCGTCTTCGGTACGAATCAGTTTCATATCTGTCTTCTCCTTACAGGCCCGGCATCTGGGCAACGAGCCAGTCGGCCAGAGCCTGCGCATCTTCCAATCCAAAATCTGCCCCCGGAATGTCTCCCACCACCGCCAGCGGCTGGAAAGACACCGGTGTGTCCGAAATTTCTTTGCGGACAACTTCGATTTTCGGCCAGCCGCTGTCCTTGAAGCCTTCCAGCAGCACCAGATCATAGCCGTGGCGCTCAAAGAGCGCCAGCAAGTCCTGCTCCGTCAGGCGGAACATCTCGGTCAGCAGATAGCGCTGGCCGGAGTAGACCGCCACCCCCTCGGCCCCCGCTTCCCGCAGGCGGTAGCTGTCGGTGCCGGGGACATCGGGAGTGAAATCATGGCCGTCGTGTTTGATAATGCCCACTTTCAGCCCCCGGCTGCGCAGGGCAGGCAGAAGCTTTTCCAGCAGCGTCGTCTTGCCGCTGTTGTGCAGGCCGCTGACGGCCAGCACCGCCGGGCGCTTGAGTTCGATCTCCTGGGCCAGAGCCTCTTTCTGTTCACTGTACAAAACTGAGCACCTCCACTTCTTCGCCCGGAGTCACCGGGCCGCTGCCCGCAGGCAGTTCAACGAGACAGTTGCAGCCGATCATGGCAGAAAGGCTGCCGGACGAGTGGGCTTCGGCGTTGCCCTCGCCGGGGATGGTCACGCTGCCGCCCATGGCCTTTGCCCGCAGATAGCGGTTCCCCTTGCTGGGCTTCGAGAAGCCCGTGGTCAGGGTGCGGGTGGTGCGGGGAAGAAGGCAGCTTTCCTCACAGCGCCCCGCCGCCCGCAAAAGAGCCGGGATGGCATATTGTTCCAGCGTAGCGGCGGCAGCAAAGGGGTTGCCGGACAGGCAGAACACCAGCTTGCCGCCCACTTTCCCGGCCAGCATGGGGCTTCCGGGCTTCTGGGCCACGCCTGCAAAGAGGATGTCTGCATTCAGCTGTTCCAGCACAGCGGGCAGATAGTCTTTCTGCCCCACCGAGACGCCGCCGCTGGTGATGACGGCGTCGCACTCCGCCAGCAGTTCCCGCATCTCACGGGCGATCTCCTCCGGGTCGTCGGAGCAGTGCCGACGTTTTACCGCAAAGCCCAGCTGCCGCAGGCGGGCGGCGTTCTGGACGCCGTTGGCGTCGTAAATTTTGCCGGGCGTCCAAGCCTCGCCCGGAGCTAAAAGCTCGCTTCCTGTGGCCAGAACGCCCACGGTCAGCGTCTTGTAAACGGGGACTTCAGCGTATCCCTGCCCGGCCAGCACGCCGAGATGGGCGGGGGAGAGTACCGTACCGGCCTCGGCGATGACAGCACCGGCGGCGATGTCTCCGCCCCGGAATACCACGTTCTGCTGGGGCTTCATGGCGGCATAGAGCTGTACCGTCTCCTCGCCGCTGTCGGTCAGCTCCTGCATCAGCACACAGTCTGCGCCCTCGGGCAGGGGTGCGCCGGTCATGATGCGGGCCGCACAGCCCACAGGCAGGGGCGAAGCGGGGACATCTCCGGCGTAGAGCTTCATGGTCACGGGCAGGGTGACGGGTGTTTCGCGGCTGGCACCGGCGGCATCGGCGCTGTGCAGGGCGTAGCCGTCGAAGGGGCTGCGGTCAAAGGGCGGCTGGTCCATCCGGGCCGAAAGCGTCCCGGCGGCAATGCGGCCGTCCGCTTCGTCCAGCGGGACGGTCTCCGTCTCCGGCCTCGGCAGAGCCGCAGCGGCATCCAGCACGCGGCGCAGCGCCTCAGAGGGTGCGCAGAAAGGCTGTTTCATAAAAAATCCTCCAAATGCCCGGCCACACCCGGCCTGCTATGGCTCAGGCGGGGTGCAGCGGGGATTCATATAAAAAGGCAGGTTAAAAAAGAAGCGGAGACGTCTTGATGGAAAATCAAAACGCCTCCGCAGAATATCCGCACATTCCGGCAAAGGGCAGCTTGCAGACTGTCCTGCCGATGGCTGCTCTCCGCTCCCTGCCGCCCTTGCAGTGGCGGCAGAGCACGGAAGGCCCCTGTGTGGATGGGAGGAGTTCTTTTTTTCAAATTGCAGCGTTTCTTCTGCGGGAAGGCGGCGGGGTTTCCCCCTCCACCCTTGAATGCCGGCTTATATAGCCCTTAGCATTGCGGCGCGGTGTCATGCCCGACGGTTTAGACACCTTTGCTCAAAGAAGCTCATATACCCTATTTGATTGTGTGGGATGTTTTAGTCGGTCCACTCATCTACGTCGCTGATGGCTTTTGCGTAGCGGCGGGTGAGGTGCTGGGTGGAGAAGAGGAACCGCTCGTTCTGGTTGTTGGTCAGCTCCTCGATGTCGGCGTACTCCGGTTTGCCCTGCATGGACTGCCACGTCTGCTCGATGGCTTCCTGTGTCAGATCGTAGGGCGAGCGGCGGAAGTACCGCAGCGGGGTGGCGCTGGGGTAGACGCGGGCGTTGAACCGCACCATCTCGGCCACCATGGCGCAGAGGTCCTTGTCCTCGATGAGCTGCGCGATCATGGCGTAGTTGTCGCTCATGTTGGCGCTGGAGTAGTAGTAGGCATCCTTTGCGCCGGCGCGGGACACGATGTCTGCGCACTGGGGGTCTTCCGGCATCTGGGCCAGAAGTTCATCGGCGTTTTCCACCTCACTCACCAGCAGGGCGTGGGATGTGACCAGCGCCGCCGCCGAGCGGGAGCGGATGTAACCCGCCAGCTCCTGTGCCGGGGTAAGCTCCGGCAGCTCCGGCGCGGTGACGGTGGGCTGGTCGGCGTAGGGGTCGCCCTCTGCCTCCGGTGCAGCGGCCAGAAAATCCAACAGCTGGGGCTTTTCGGCGGCGTCCGGTGCAGCCGTCTCTTCAGGTGCGGGCTGTTCCTCGGCCTGCTTTGCGGCCAGAGCATCCGTCTCCTTCTGCACGGCGGCAATGACGTCCTCGCCGAGCTTTGCGGCGCTGCCGTCGAACATACTGCCCGTTTCCTTCAGGCGGCGGGCAGTCTCGCTGGCCGCGTCGATGTCAAAGACCTCGGCCTTCGGCTTCTTTTTCGCGGCCATCTCTGCCTTCTGCAGGTCGAGGATGACCTGCTCAGGGTCGGAGGCGGCGTCCACCGTGGTGGTATAACCGGGTTTGCGTCTGCCAAACAGCATGATAGTTCCTCTCGTTTCTGTGAATTACTGGGCTGCAGCCTCCTCAGCGGGAGTCTGGTCGTAGATGCCGCGTGCTTCCAGATCGTCGGCCATGTCGCCGAGGTCGAACTTCTCCAGCGTCTCGCGGGTAGGCACACCGGTGGTCTTGTCCCAGCCGAAGATGTCATAGAACAAGTCTTTTGCCTTCTCCATGTCGGCGCGGTCCAGCTTGGTGGTGCCTTCCTCAAATGCCTTGAAGTCGGGTTCCTTGTCGAAGACCCAGTCGCAGATGGCGTCGTGCTCCTGACGGAGGTTTGCGCTGCCGCAGTTCTTCTGGAAGCTGATGGCGGTCATGGCGCGCAGCATCTGGGTGATGCGCTCGCCTGCCTCCTGCAGACCGGCCTGGGTGTAGGTCTCGCCGGTGACGGCGGTCATGAAATCTGCCTGCAGGTCCAGATCGCCGTGGTAGGCCCGCTCCTTGGAGGGAGACTGGGTCATGGGCCACATCCAGTTGCAGAGGGTGGCAGAGTCGTGGAAGTTCTTGTCGTTGACGCAGTAGGCGGCCAGCTTTGCCTTGTTTTCGTTGATGGGCGTGTAGGCCTTGGCCTTGTCGTAGCAGCCCTCGCCGAAGAAGTCCTCCATGACCTTCTTGGTCACCTCGTAGGGTGCGCCGGAGCCGGTCTCGCAGACGATCTCGTGGATCATGCAGTCTCTATTATACACCAGATTGTACAGCATGCCAACCTGCCATGCCTCTGCGGGGCCGTGGTGGTTGGGGAAGCCGTTGTACATCAGGTTGGAGTTGGTGGCACCGTCGGTGCGGTCCAGCCAGCTCTTGGGCAGGCCGAACTTTTCCATCATGGCCAGCGTACCCTTTGCGATGACGGACAGGTCGCCCTCACCGTAAGCCATGCGGCGGATGAGCTCCACCTCCCAGCGGGGGTCACCGGCCTTTTCCCATGCCCAGGGCAGAGAGTCGTACTCGGCCTCGCTGATGTACTTGGTGGCCTCCTCACGGGGCATCCGCAGGATCCACAGCAGGTCACGGTTCAGGTTGCCGTAGTTGTCCCACAGGCCCATGTCATCGACGGCATGAGACCATGCCAGGTTGATGACCATGGTGCCGTCGCCCTCGTACTTGAAGTCGTGGACGCCGTCCGGGTAGACGCGGGTGCCGTACAGCACGGGCATACAGGTGTTGGAGTTGTGGGTGGGCAGGTCGTAATCGGCCAGCGGATCCACATCATACTCGGTGTAGCAGCGGATGGGGCAGGAGGAGCAGCCGCCGTTCTTCACGGTGTACTCCGCAGCCGGTGCGCCGAAGTCGAAGTAACCCTTGAAGCAGCGCAGCGCGATCTTGTTGATGTCGTTGTAGGGCTGTTCGCCGGTATCCACGGGGCCGCCAGGAGCCTTTTTCCACATACGGCCCGGTGCGCCGGACCAGCGGTTCTTGCCGGAGGTGGCGCTGTACTCGGCCCAGCTCTGGGGCTGTGCGGGGACGTTGTGATTGTTGTTGCCGCCGATGAGGTTGCCCATCATGTAGTTGGACAGCTCCAGCACCTTCTTGGGGTCGGCCACCTTGACGCTGCCGGTGCCGCGGATGGCCAGGCCCTTCAGCTTCTTGTTGCCCATGGCAGCGCCCAGACCGGCGCCGCCGGAGTTGCCGAAGCTGGTGTTCAGGGTGGAGTAGTCCACCAGATTCTCACCGGCAGGGCCGATGGAAGCGGTCTCGAACTCACGGCCGTTCTGCTCCACCATCCACTTGTTGGACGCGAACGTACCCTTGCCCCAGATGTCAGAAGCATCCTCGAGGGAGACCTCGTCGTCCTCGATGCGCAGGTAGACGGGCTTTGCGGAGATGCCGGTGATGACGATGCCGTCCCAGCCCGCATACTTCAGCATGGGGCCGATGTGGCCGCCCATGTGGGCGTCGATGATGGAGCTGCCCTTGGACCAGGTGGAGCGGAAGGTGACGTTCATGCGGCCGGAGCAGGGTACGCCGGCACCGGTCAGGGGGCCGACGCCGAAGATGACCTGTGCCTTCTCGTCGTAGGGGTCGAGGTCCATGGGAGCTTCCTCATACATGATGCGGTAGGCCATGCCCATACCGCCGATATATTTATGGTATTTTGCGTCATCCTGCGTGGTGATCTCGCCAGTGGTCAGGTCAACGCGCAGGATCTTGCCTGCCCAGCCATAACTTTCAGCCATTGTTGTTCCTCCTCCTTACAGGTCCATGTAGGCAGCCTGTGCTGCGCTGGTGACGGCATCCCAGTCCACGATGGACAGAGCGCCGGACGGGCAGCCTGCCACGCAGGCACCGCAGGCGATGCACTTGGAGGACTTGCCGGTCTCGGGGTTGACGGTGGGCATGTGCCACGGGCAGGCATCATGGCAGGCACCGCAGCCGATGCACTTGTCGGTATCCACTACGCGGATGCCGCGGTCGTCGGTGGTGATAGCCTTCTGCGGGCAGGCGTTGCCGCAGGCGGGGTCCTCGCACTGGCGGCAGGTATCCGGGAAGTAGACAAAGCAGTTGTCGTTGCCGGACAGCAGGCCGTTGCCGGCACCGTCCAGATTCAGACGGCGCTGGATCTTTACGCGGCTGATGTAAGAGGAGCACACACCATCGTTGGTCAGCGTGCAGTTGATCTCGCAGCGCTGGCAGCCGGTACACAGGTCGGCGTTGACCACCAGCAGGCCCTGGGGCAGCGCCCAGGTAGCCACTGCGCCGCTGTCCACCTGCTTCTGCGAGCAGCCGAAGAGGGACAGCATGGATGCGGAGAGGGTGAGCCCTGCAAGGCTCTTGCCCGAGATCTTCATAAATTGACGGCGGGTCATGTCAGCCGTCAGAAAATCAGTTTTTGCCATAGGTTCCATTCCTCCGTTGAGGTCACTCTGCGCGGAGCACCTCAGTTACATAGAAATACGAGTTGTTGACGATGTTGGTGACGGCGGTCGAGGTGATGGTCGCGCCGGAAAGGGCGTCCACCTCAGTCAGGTCTGCGCTGACAGCGCCGGCACTGGTCTGCCCGGTGGTCAGTTCGGCCTGTGCCAGCTGATAAGCGGCCTGCTTTTCTGCGGACCAGTCCGCATAGGGCAGAGCCTGCTCCTCACCGTCCTGCGCACTCTTGCTCAGACCGGCGGCGTAGAGCTTGCGGCGTGCCACAGCCTCGGCGCTGGAATCCAGCGGCGGAGCCAGCTCATCAGCCAGAGGCTCGCCGTTCAGTGCCGAGAGGGTCAGACCTGCTGCGTACATCCTGCGGGTGGCCTCGGCCTCGGGAGAGGTGTCGGACACGTTCCACTGCGCGGGGTCAAAATCCTCCGCAGCAGCGGGCTGCTCCTCCGCCGCACCGGCAGCGGCATAGGCGGCACCGGTCAGGGGGTCGGTCACAGTATAGCTTTTGCCTGCCAGCGTAAAGGGAGCTGCGCCCTGATACTGGGACGTGAACTCCGGGTTGACACACTGGCCGCCGAGGCTGTCCGTCTCTGCCTGCGAGAGGATCTCGACAGCGGAAACATTGCCCTCGGCGTCAAGGGTCACGGCAGCCTGCACATCGCTCTGGAAGCCCTTCTGAGAGCCCTCCACGCGATAGCTGCCGTTGTCGAGCTGGTACACTGCGCTGATGCCGTAGGCGGCTGCATCCGCCTCCGACACCGGCAGCAGGGTACCTGCAACCGTGGTGCGCGCGTGCTGCATTGCGATAAGACCTACCGCCATTGCGACTGTCGCAGCGCCCATGGCCGCATAGCCCGGCAGCCGCTTGCGCCACAGCGAAACGGGCGCAAACGGGTTGGTTGCCTGCTTCATGTTATCACCTGCCTGTTTTTTGGTCGTCTGGGAAAACTCCCAAACACGAAAATGACCGCTCTGCCTGCTGCAACAAGCGGAGCGGTCTCTTCGTTAATATATTATCACTCGGGCCGGAAGTAAGTCAACGCGAACCGTAAGCGTTCTTTGTGTTGTGACTTTTATTTTGCACGTTCCTTCAAAGTTAAGGGGTGTTTCCGGCCGCACACGAATTGCAGGCCGTATTCTGCGGCCAGCTCCAGCGACTGGACGGTGGGCATGGTCTTGCTGACCAGTGCCGGAACGCCGGCCCGGATGGCTTTGCGCACCATATCCATCGGTACGCGGCCGCTGGTGTAGAGCACGCATTCGCTGAGGGGGACACCGGCCAGAAGCACGTTGCCCACGGCCTTGTCCAGCGCATTGTGGCGTCCGATGTCCTCGCAGGCACAGAGAATGCGGCCCTCGTGTAGCACAAAGCAGCTGTGGACTGCATGGGTGGCCTGATAAAGCGGCAGGCCCGCGCTCATGGCGGCGGCGAGGGCGTCCACCCACTCCGGCTGTACGTCCAGATACGGCACCGTGCGCAGCGGCTGCACTTCCACCGGACTGCCCAGCGCGACATTGTCGGTGCAGCAGCTGGAAACTTCCTGTGCCGCCGCGCGGCGGGCCGTCAGCGGGTGGTTCAGGTAGATATTGATTTTCAAGCCTTCTGCGCAGACGGAAATTTGTTCCACTTCCTCTGCGGAGGCGATCCATCCTTCGGTCAGCAGCCGCCCCAGCGCCAGCTGCGGCAGAAGCTGGGGTGTGCATACCACCCGGAAGGCCGGCTGTTCATTTACATAGATAACTGCGGCGTGTTCTGTTGGAATGGCCGCTTCCGTGCCGTCCGGCATCCGTACGGTTTCAAAGGCGGCTGCTGCGCCGAAGAGGTCGTTTATCTGCATGGGGCAATCCTTTCTCTGTTCAATGCTGTCCTTCGTACAACCTCTCAGTCTGCTTCTCAGCCAGCTCCCCTATTAGGGGAGCTGGCAAAGCCGACAGGCTTTGACTGAGAGGTTTTTCCGGGCCAGAGCTCTGTAAAAGCTGCTGTTCAAGTCCTCTTATCCGCTGAGGATGTTTCCAGAAAGGCTTTATGTGAATATCGCTTCAACCAACGCAGTACAGGAGATTCTCCGGCAGCGGTAGTCCTCTTGTTAGACATTCCTAGGGGTTGGAAACCGCGGGCTAAGCAACAGCCCACTGGGCTGATTGCTTGCGGTGCTGCGCACCGCCGCCCTGTTCAAGTCCTCTTATCCGCTGATAGAAAGTTTCCAAAAGGACTACGGGTAAAAGAAAAACGACAGCCTTTTTGAAAGCTGTCGTTCAAGAGTGCGGATAAGAGGACTTGAACCTCCACCGAGTTGCCCCGATTAGAACCTGAATCTAACGCGTCTGCCAATTCCGCCATATCCGCATATTCTGTTTTGTTCGCTGCCGTTCGGCTCGGAACGATGTTTATTATACCACAGGTGCAAAGAAAGTCAAGCGTTTTCTGCAAAAATAGTACGACAAATTTTTTTGCGAAAATTGTTGCATTCCGTATAGGCCGAATGGGGCGAAAAATTCGGCGGAGTATGATACAATAAATATTACCCCTGCGGGGCAGCGGCCCGGCGGGACTATTTACGGAAGAGGGAAACTGCGAATGTTCAACATCATTATCTTTCTCATCGGTGCAGGCATCATGTTCTACATGGCATGGCGGAGCTGGTCGAGACGCCGCAAGCTCATGACCAGGGGCGAAAAGGTCGAGGCCGCTGTGGCAGGCACCGTGCAGAGCCGGGACGGCAAAGCCTACCTGTTGGAGTTCACCACTGCTGGCGGCACCCACCGCCTCCATTACCCCAAGTCTGCCAAGGGCAGAGAGCTTGCACAGGGAGCTGTCGTCACCCTTTATTATAACCCCGACGACCCCGCCGAGATGTACGTCGAGGGCGACAAGTCCGTCCTGGGTGCAGAGGTGCTGTATGTGGTGCTGGGCATCGTGCTGCTGGTGCTGATGGCCGGCATCGTCCGCTGAGAGGGGGAGAAGAAAATGAAACTCGAACATTTTGGCATGGCAGAACCCGGTGACTGCCGGGTGGTCTTTTCCGCCGCAGCAGAAGAGCTGGAAGCGGCGGTGCAGGCCGAAAAGGCGGCCCCGGACGCTCCGCAGGACGAGGACGACCTGCTGACGGCGGCGGTCAATCGGGCGATTCTGGAGGGTTTCTCGCCTCTGTTCGCCCAGCTGATGAAAGAAAACGATTTGCAGCCCGTCACCGACCCGGATTTTGAACTTCTGGCGGTCAACCGGGCCGAGGGCTTCCGGGCGGGGGCGCAGTTCTTCTGCCTGCCGCCGCTGGAACTGGGAGAGTACACCGGCTTTACCCAGCCCGTCCAGCCCCGGCCTATCCGGGAGCTGACCATCGAGCTTGAAATAAACCGCCGCCACGGTGACGAAGATCGCGCCGCCGACGCCGAGGGCAAGCGCGCCCTCCGCGCCAAGGTGACGCAGGACATCTACGCCCAGCGCTGCCAGCAGGCCCGCGCCGTGGCCGAACAGGCCCTCATCGCCCAGCTGGGTACACACGTCACCGGCCCGCTGCCCAAGCAGCTGGTGGCCGGCAACTACTTTGCCGAGCAGCGCCAGTTCAACCTGAGGATGCAGGCCAACGGCGTCAATTTCGACCAGTACTTAAAGGTGCAGGGCCAGACGGTGGAAGAATTCCGAGCCTGGCTCCACGCCGAGGCCGAGCGCAAACTGCGCAGCCGGATGGGTCTGCTGCTGGTGGCGCAGAAAGAAGAGCTCTGGCCGACGGAAGCCGAGGTGGATGACGAGCTTGCCCACTGGGACGCAAAGCGGGACGGGGAGCACACCTTCGCTTCCAACGACCGCCGCCGCGCCGCCCAGCGCATCGCATCCAGCCGCGCCGCTGCCTTTATTCTGGCCCACTCCACCCTCACACCGCCGCCTGCTGAGGCAACGGTGCTGAAAGCCGAAAACAGGTAAAAAAAGAAACTATTGCCGACCCGCAAAAAATAAAACAGAGCAAACAAAAATGGGGCTGTTGCAAAATAGCCCCAACGAAAAAAATGAGATAGACTTCCCCGAAAGGGGTGGCCTATCTCATTTTTTGTTGTAAACTGAGGTTGTGAAAAAACAAATACAACAAGAACAGGATACAGGAAAGGGCGGCATCTACTCCACCCGAAAGCTGGAGCTTGCGTGCCACAAGCTCTGTAAGTGAAACCCGTCAGAACAAAGTACCTCTCCACTGCATGAAATCATTGAGATACCGCTGCTTTATCCTCTGGCCACGATCTTCTGAGCGCCGCATAGGAAATAAGGAAGTTTGCAAGCCAACCTGCAGGGACTGCAAGCCAAACAAAAGCAATGCCAAAACGCGGTGCACAAATCAAAGCAACAGACAAGCGGATTGCAAGGTTTACCATATTTGCAATAAGAAACGGCCGCATGATTCCAAGTCCGCGAAGAACGCCATCAGTTGCCATCTTGATGCCCATGAAGATGAAAAAGTAACCAAGCCATCTCATATAATCACCGGACACCTGATAGGCCAACGCGGTTCCGTCTTTTCCCAGGAACAACGAGGAAATCTGTGTGTGCAGTGTTTCAATGACCACAAAAGCAAGAACTGCAAAGCATAGATCCAACACCAGTGCAGCATGATAACCTTTTTTGATACGCTCAATTTTCTTTGCGCCAAGATTCTGGGATACAAACGGCGAAACTGCATTGCCGATGGATACGAAGATCAGCGAAAAAACATTTTCTACCCGCATCGTTGCCGCATACCCGGCAAGTGCCTGTGTGCCGAAGGGATTTACCACTGCCTGCACGATCATCATACCGATAGACACTGTGGACTGCTGCAAAACCGATGGTACCGCAATGCGAAGCATGGAATACAGCTCCTGCCGGTCGAACCTGCTAAAGGAGCTCTTGTATTGCCGCATCCGAGACAGAAAGATCAAAAACGAAAACACGGCAGAAATTCCTTGTGCGATCAAGGTCGCAAGGGCTGCACCAAACACCCCCAGACCAAGACCAGCCACCATCCAGAGATCCATAAAAATGTTCAGGATAGATGAGAATATCAGCAGTCCCAACGGAATTTTGGATTCACCGATGGAAGTGAACATGGTGGAAAGAATGTTGTACATGAATAGAAACGGGAAACCCACAAAGTAGACACGCAGATACAATACTGCTTCTTCCAATATATCGGCAGGGGTCTGTAATCCGCTCATCATGAAATGGGAAAAGCAAAAGCCAAAGACACCAAGGACAACGCTTAAAATCAAAAAGCTGATCAGGGACGTTGACACAATGGTTTTCATTCTACCATAATTTTTTGCACCAAAACAGCGGCTTACAAGCACACCTGCGCCCACACCAGCACCAAGCGCCACACAAATAAAAACATTGGTCAGTGCAGCACAAGCACCAACAGCCGCAAGTGCCGAGGAGCCAACAAATTGACCAACTATTATGGAATCGGCCATATTGTATACTTGTTGAAAAAAGCTGCCAAGGATCATCGGCATCGCAAAAACAGTCAGCGCTTTAAGGGGTGAATCTGTAATCAAATATTCATCTTTCGACATGATTATATTCCTTCCCAAAATGGTTTATCGCAAATTTTATCGCAAGTCAAGAAATTAGTGCAACATTCAAACGGCATCTTTGCGATATGCAATTCACCGCTGTTGCATTAAAAAGTTGAATTGCTATAAGTTGAAGCGTTAAGTCTCCACACCCTCGAATTGGCTGTTGTAGAGCTTGGCGTAGAAGCCGCCCTGCGCCAGCAGGGTATCGTGGTCGCCCTGCTCCACGATGTGGCCGTCCTTCATCACGAGGATGACGTCGGCCTCCCGGATGGTGGAAAGGCGGTGTGCCACGATGAAGCTGGTGCGGCCCTGCATCATCCGGGCAAAGGCTGCCTGAATACGCACCTCGGTGCGGGTGTCGATGGAGGAGGTGGCCTCGTCCAGAATCAGCATCGGGGGCAGACAGAGCATCACGCGGGCGATGCAGAGCAGCTGCTTCTGGCCCTGGCTGATGTTGCCGCCGTCCTCGGCGATGACGGTGTCGTAGCCCTCGGGCAGGCGGCGGATGAAGCTGTCGGCATGGGCTGCCTTGGCCGCAGCCACCACCTCGTCGAGGGGGGCGTCCGGCTTGCCGTAGGCGATGTTCTCCCGCACGGTGCCGGCCCGAAGCCAGGTATCTTGTAACACCATGCCATAGCTGCCGCGCAGGGAGGCGCGGGTCACGTCCCGGATGTCGGTGCCGGAGACTTTGATGGAGCCGCCGTTGACATCATAGAACCGCATGAGCAGATTGATGAGGGTGGTCTTGCCGCAGCCGGTGGGGCCGACGATGGCGATGCGCTGGCCGGGCTTGACGTCCAGAGACAGGCCCTCGATGAGCGGGCGGTCGGGCAGATAGCGGAAAGAGACGTCCTCGATCTGGACGTGGCCGTCCGGCACGAGCTTTGCGGCGTTCTCCGCTTCGGGGGTCTGGTCTTCAGCGTCCAGCAGCTCGAACACGCGGGCTGCGCAGGCTAGAGCGTTCTGCAGCTCGGTCACGACGCCGGAAATTTCGTTGAAGGGCTTGGTGTACTGGTTGGCGTAGTTCAGGAAGATGCTCAGCTGGCCGATGGTGATGCCTCCAGCTACGGCATAGATTGCGCCCACGAGGCCGACGCCTGCGTAGACGATGTTGTTGACGAAGCGGGTGGCGGGGTTGGTCATGCTGGAGAAGAAGATGGCCTTCAGGCTCACGTTCTGCAGTCGGCCATTCACCTCGTCAAAAGCCTCGAGGCTCTGGGCCTCGTGGCCGAAGGCCTGCACGACCTTCTGACCCTCTATCATCTCGTTGACAAGGGCAGTCTGCTCGCCGCGCACGGTGCTCTGGCTCTGGAAATACTTGTAGCTGCGCTTTGCGAGAAAGCTGGCCACCACAAGGCTCAGCGGGGTGATGCAGACCACCACCAGCGTGATAGGGACATTCTGCTGCAGCATGAAGAGCAGGGTGCCGAGGATGGTCAGCACACCCGAGAACAGCTGGGTGAAGCCCATCAGCAGACCGTCCGCGAAGGTATCCACGTCAGCCACCATCCGGCTCACGATGTCGCCGGAAGGATGGCTGTCGAGGTAAGAGAGAGGAAGGGTCTGGATCTTCCGCATGGCGGCGTTGCGCAGGTCACGGCTGACTGCGAAGGTGATGCGGTTGTTGCAGACGCTCAGCAGCCACTGCGCAAAGGCGGCGACAACAGCCACCACGATGATCTCGTAGATGATGCGCAGCACGCCCGCGAAGTCCACGGCACCTTTGCCCAGCATCATGTCGATGGCGCTGCCGCAGAGGATGGGGATATACAGCTGGGCCGCCACGCTCACAGCGGCCACGATGAGGCTGCACACCACGAAGAAGCCGTAGGGCTTGATTTTCTGCAGCACCCGGGTCATAGTGGCCTTCTGCTGTTCAGGGGTCAGCTTGCTTTTTGCTTTTGCACTCATTTCTGCGCATCCCCTTTCTTGAACTGGCTCTCGTAAATTTCCTTGTAGACCGGGCAGCTTTCCAGCAGCTCGGCGTGACGGCCAAGGCCCACCATGCGGCCATCGTCCAGCACGATGATCTGGTCGGCGTGCTGCAGGCTGGCGGCACGCTGGCTGACGATGAAGACGGTCAGATCGCCCGGCAGAGCGGCCAGAGCTTTGCGCAGGGCCGCGTCGGTGGCGTAGTCCAGTGCGCTGGCGCTGTCGTCGAGGATGAGGATGTCCGGCTTGCCTACGAGGGCGCGGGCGATGGTCAGACGCTGTTTCTGACCGCCGGAGAGGTTGCGTCCGCCCTGCTCCACCGGCTCGTCGAGGCCGAGGGGCTTGACCTTCACGAACTCCGCAGCCTGTGCCGTTTCCAGCGCAGCCCAGAGGTCGGCGTCGGAGGCATTCTGGTTGCCCCAGAGCAGGTTGGAGCGGATGGTGCCGCCGAAGAGCTGGGCTTTCTGCATGACCACGGCCACCTTGCCGCGCAGGTCGGCGCGGGGGTACTGCCGGACCGGTCGGCCCATGATCTCCACACTGCCCTCAGTGGCGTCGTAGAAGCGGGGGATGAGGCTGATGAGGCTGGATTTGCCGCTGCCGGTGCCGCCGATGACGCCGATGGTCTGGCCGCGCTTGGCGGTGAAATTGATGTCAGAGAGGCTGGGTGCGCCTGCGCCCTTGTAGGTCAGGCTCACATGGTCGAAGCAGACGGCGTCGTCGGCCTTTTCCGCCGGAACATTGCCGGTGAGCTCAGCCGGGAACTCCATGCCGGGCTTGGTGTCCAGAACCGCCTGCACACGGCCTGCACAGGCCAGAGCCTTGCTCACCTGAACGATGAGGTTGGCCAGCTTGACCAGCTCGACCAGGATCTGGTTCATGTAGTTGACCAGCGCGATGACGTCGCCGGAGGCCATGCCGCCGATGCTTATCTCGATGCTGCCTACATACAGCAGCGCCACGATGGCAAGGTTGATGATAACGTAGGTCAGCGGGTTCATCAGGGCGGAGATGTGGCCCACGTGGAGCTGCATTTTGGTCAGCAGCTCATTGGCGTCCTCGAAGCGGTCCACCTCGCTCTTTTCCTTGTCGAAGGCGCGGACGACGCGCACGCCGGTCAGGTTTTCGCGGGTGAGGCCCAGAACCCGGTCGAGGCGGGTCTGCACCGACTTATACAGCGGACGGGTGATGACCATGACGCCGAAGACCACGACGCTCAGTAGCGGGATAGCCACCACGAAGATGAGGGCGGCGCGGAAGTTGACCGTAAAGGCCATGATCATGGCGCCAATCACCACGAAGGGGCTGCGCAGGAACAGGCGGAGGAAGAGGTTCAATCCGCTCTGCACCTGATTGACGTCGCTGGTCATCCGGGTGATGAGGGTGCTGGTGCCCATGGTGTCCATCTCGGAAAAGCTCAGCGTCTGGATGTGCTCAAACAGCGCATGACGCAGGCCGGTGGAATAACCCACGGCGGCTTTGGCCGAGAAGTATTGGGCCGTCAGGCTGCACGTGAGGCCGACGATGGCCAGAAGCAGCAGGATGCCGCACCGCACGAGGATGTAGTGGAAATCGTGGGCCGCGATACCCACGTTGACGATGTCGGCCATCACAAGCGGCACGAACAGGTCAAACGTAGCTTCCAGCATCTTGAAAAGCGGTGCAAGCACGCTCTCGCGCTTGTAGTCGCTGAGATAGCGAAGCATTTTGTTCAAGGCTCGATACTCCCTTTCTTTCATACATTTAGTCGAGACGCTCCTTATTATAACGCACTCCCAACAGGAATGCTATGTTTTTTGCCAAAGAAAACCGGCTCTGGATGCAGATTTCGGCTCCGGAGATTGAGAAAACCGGAAAATCCTGCTATACTGGAAAGTAATCTCAACGGAAAGAATGGTGGATGCAATGGCAAAAGATGGTGCGGCACGGCTGCGGCTGCGCCCGGTGGGCGCGGCAGACCGCAAAAAGCTGCCGGAATACGGGCCGCTGGGTACGGGCTGTCCGGCGATAGAGCGGGCTGTGGCAGCGCTCTATAAGGGCCAGAACGAGGAGAGCTTCTGGGCGCTGATGAACGCCATCAACTATGCCCTCGAGCTGGACACCAGGGTCCTGGTGCCGCTGGAAGCTGCGTCCGACCAGCCGGACGGGGCCGCCCCGTGGGCGGAGCATCCTGTCCCGGCGGAGAAAGCGAAAGACCTGCAGCCCTGGACCCTGCGTACCCAGAAGGGCCGGTGTTACCTGCCGGTGTTCACCTCAGTGAAGATGGCGGAGGCCGATAAAGGCACGGCCAGCCGCCCTATGGCGGAACGGCTTCTGGCTTCCGCCATGCAGATGGCGCTGGACTCGGACAGCATCGACGGCGTGGTCATCGACCCGTGGACCAGCTCTGCCACGCTGGACTGCTCGCTTTTGAACGGTCTGCTCCACGCCAGCCACGACACCGATGAGCCGGGCGAAGCGGAGCTGCGGGCCGGCAACCGTGCCATGGCCGAGGAACGCTGGGACGACGCGATGCATTATTATCAGCTCTCTGCCGAAGAGGGCTGCGCCGAGGGCCTTGCCATGATGGGCGAGATGCTCTACGAGGGCCGGGGCTGCCGCAAGAGCCCTGCACAGGCCCGCAAGTTCTGGAAAAAAGCTGCCGACGCCGGCGATGTGGCCGCATGGGTGGCGCTGGGCGACGATGCCATGGTGCAGGGAAAAGGGGCCGGTGCGGCTCTGCGGGCCTACCGAAAGGCTCAGAAACTCTGCGCCTCCACCCCCGACATCGCCTATATGCCGCAGGTCTGCCTGCGGGTGGCCCAGTATGAGACCCAGTATATCTCCCGCAAAAAGGCGCTGGCTCAGCTGGCTGAGGCGAAGCAGGGCTTCCTCGTCCGCAAAGAAGAAGGGGACGAGACGGCCCAGAGCTGGCTGGACGAGACGGAGGCCGCCATCCGCCAGCTGCTCGAGAGAGAATGAGCGGAAACACAAAATCTTTACAAATGCTCTAAGAAATCGTCATACGGAACCGATATGATATTGAAGGAAAAATATGCGCGTCGCAAAAACAGAGAGGACGACCAGAATGAGCAAAGTGATCGGTATTGACCTTGGCACCACGAACAGCTGCGTGGCAGTGGTGGAGGGCGGCAAGCCCGTCGTCATCACCAACGCAGAGGGAGAGCGCACCACCCCCAGCGTGGTGGCGTTCACCAAAGACGGCGAGCGTCTGGTGGGCGGCGCGGCAAAGCGCCAGCTTGCCACCAACTCCGGCCGGACGGTGTCCAGCATCAAGCGGCATATGGGCAGTGACTACCGCGTCCACATCGACGGCAAAGACCTGACTCCGCAGGAGATCAGCGCCATGATACTGACCAAGATACGCCGCGACGCCGAGAGCTACTTGGGTGAGCCGGTGACGGAGGCCGTCATCACCGTCCCCGCTTACTTTGACGACAGCCAGCGCAAGGCCACCCAGGATGCGGGCCGCATCGCAGGCCTGAACGTCCTGCGCATCATCAATGAGCCTACCGCCGCCGCTGTGGCCTACGGCCTTGACAACGAAGCGCCCCAGAAGATCCTGGTCTACGACCTCGGCGGCGGCACCTTCGACGTCTCCATCATCGAGATCGAAGACGGCACATTTACGGTGCTGGCCACCGGCGGCGATACCCGCCTCGGCGGCGACGACTTCGACCAGCGCATCGTGGAATACGCCGTGGCAGAGTTCAAGAAATCGGACCGCATCGACCTCTCCCGCGACCCCGCCGCCATGGGACGCCTGAAGGAAGAGGCCGAAAAGGCCAAGAAAGAGCTGTCCAGCGCCCTCTCGGCCCAGCTCAATCTGCCCTTTATCGCTGTGGGCAAGGACGGCCCCCACCACCTCGATCTGACCATCTCCCGCCCCCAGTTCGAGATGATGACCGGCGACCTGCTGGCACGGACGGTGGCCCCGGTGCAGAATGCACTGCGGGATGCCGGCATCTCGGCCTCGCAGCTGGGCAAAGTCCTTCTCGTCGGCGGCAGCACCCGGATGCCTGCCGTCGAGCGTCAGGTGAAGGAACTGCTGGGCTGTGAACCGAGCCACAGCCTCAACCCCGACGAATGCGTGGCGATGGGTGCCGCTGTGCAAGGCGGTCTGTTACAGGGCGGCGGCAAGCTGGCTGGCGCTTCTGGTGCAGCGGCGCAGGGCCTTGTGCTGATGGACGTCACCCCGCTGACCCTCTCGATCGAGACACTGGGCGGCGTGGCGACCCCCCTCATCACCCGCAACAGCATGATACCCACCCGCAAAAGCCAGATATTCACCACGGCCCGCCCCATGCAGACCAGTGTGGAGATCAACGTCCTGCAGGGTGAGCGGCATTTCGCCCGCGACAATAAGAGCCTCGGCAAGTTCAAGCTGAACGGCATCCGGGCCAGCTTCTCGTCCAAGCCCCAAATCGAAGTCACCTTTGATATTGACGTCAACGGCGTCGTGAAAGTCTCGGCCAAAGACCTCGGCACCGGCCGGGAGCAGAACATCACCATTACCGGCAGCACGAACCTCTCGGAGAATGAGATCCAGCGCGCCATGGCCGACGCGGCCGCCTACGAGGCCGAGGACAGCCGCCGCAAAGAGCGGCTTGACCTCCACAATCAGGCCGAGGTGCTGGCTTATAAGGTGGACGAGGCCCTCTCCAAGTGCAAGAAGGAGCTGGATAAAGAGGAGAAGAACCGCATCAAAGCCGATGTGGCGAACCTCCGCCGCTGCCTGCGGAAGGATAAGCCCGAAAAGATGAACGAGACGGAAGAAGCAAACCTCCGTCAGGCCAAGAGCCAGCTCGAAGCATCCGCAAACCACCTGATGGTGCTTTATGCATCGGAGCAGAGCGAGAACGGCTCGGACGGGACCATTTGATAAACAGTAAGACCCCCGCTGTGTTTGCAGCGGGGGTCTTTTGCGTCTGAGGGAAAAGTATCTATGGGAAACAAAGAGGAGAGAGGGAAAAGCTTATCGGCCAACGATGAGGTCGCGGCGGCTGCGGAAGCCCACGGTGAGGTGAGCGCTGCTGCCGAGGTGGCGCAGAGTGACCCGGGTGCCGGGCTTCTGGTCCTGGCACAGCAGAGTCAGGTTCAGGGTGGTGGAAGTCTTGCCGGTCTTGAGCACCAGAGTGCTTACGCCCTGATTCATCAGGGTCTGCATGTCGAGGATGGTGGTGCGGAAGGTGGCGTTGTCATCGGGGGCGTCCAGCGTCAGCACGCGGCCTTCCTGACGGGCGGTGTAGAGCACCTGCTTGCCCAGCAGGCCCTTGACGGTGTAGCGGGCTTCGCTCTTCTCCACCGGCGTGTCAGAGGGCAGGGGAGTCTCGTCGGAGATCATCATCACGTTGCCCTGAATGGGGTTCTCCACCGGGGAAGCGTAGCCGCCGTAGTTGGGGTCTACCTCCCCCACCGGAACGTCAGAGTGGAGAGCAATGTCGCCCTGAACCATGACCTCGGACGACTGAGGGGGCAGATAACCGGCAACGGTCGCGTCCTCGGCGTCGGCGGCAAAGGCACCCACGCTCATGGCGGCGGTCATGGTCAGCAGCGCGGCAGCAGCGGCAGCGCGGCGGGCAGTGTTCTTGTTCAGCAGTCTCATAGTAGTATCCTCCTGTAGATGTAGGGGGTCAACCTCTCCGTCAGCGCACCAGCGCTGACGGAGAGGTTTATCCCAAATGCTTTTATCAGCGGTACGGCGTATCAGAAAACCGCCGTATCTGTAATGAATACGGATACGGCGGCTGGATTATTGCAGGGATCCTATTTTAATTTTCGCTGGAATCTTTTTCCTCAAGGATAGCCATGAACTCGTCGCCGGTGATGGTCTCCTTTTCATAAAGGTACTTCGCCAGCTCGTCGAGCTTTGCACGGTTGTCGGTGAGGATCTTGATGGCCTTTTCGTGCTGGGCCTTTACCAAGTCCACGACCCGCTGGTCGATCTCGCGCTGGGTCTGGGCCGAGCAGGCCAGAGAGGTGTCGCCGCCCAGATACTGGTTGTTCACCGTCTCCAGGGCCACCATGTCGAACTCTTTGCTCATGCCGTAACGGGTGAGCATGGCGCGGGCAAGCTTGGTGGCCTGCTCGATGTCGTTGGACGCGCCGGTGGTGATGGAGCCGAACACCACTTCCTCGGCAGCACGTCCGCCGGTGAGGGTGGCGATCTTATTTTCCAGCTCTTCCTTGGTCATCAGGTAGTGGTTGCCTTCTTCGACCTGCATGGTGTAGCCCAGTGCGCCCGAGGTGCGGGGGATGATGGTGATCTTCTGCACGGGTGCGGAGTGATTCTGAAGCGCCGCCACCAGTGCGTGGCCGATCTCATGGTAGGCTACGATGCACTTTTCCTTGTCGGTGAGGATGGAGTTCTTCTTCTGGTAGCCGGCAATGACCACCTCGATGCTCTCCTCAAGGTCTGCTTCCGTGACCGACTTGCGGCCGGCGCGCACGGCCCGCAGGGCGGCTTCGTTGACGATGTTGGCCAGCTCTGCGCCGGAGGCACCGGAGGCCATCCGGGCCACGGTGTTGAAGTCGATGCCGGGGGCAAGAGCGACTTTCTTGGCGTGGACCTTCAGGATCTCTTCGCGGCCCTTGAGGTCGGGCAGTTCCACAGGAACACGGCGGTCAAAGCGGCCGGGACGGGTCAGAGCCGGGTCAAGGGAATCCGGACGGTTGGTGGCCGCGAGGATGATGACGCCGCTGTTGCCCTCGAAGCCGTCCATCTCGGTGAGCAGCTGGTTCAGGGTCTGCTCGCGCTCGTCGTTGCCGCCCAGCTGGCCGCTGTTGCGCTTCTGGCCAATGGCGTCTATCTCGTCGATGAACACGATGCAGGGGGCTTTTTCCTTGGCCTGCTTGAACAAATCACGGACTTTGGACGCGCCCATGCCCACGAACATCTCCACAAACTCCGAGCCGGAGATGGAAAAGAACGGCACGTTGGATTCGCCCGCCACGGCCTTTGCCAGCATGGTCTTGCCAGTACCCGGAGGGCCGACGAGCAGGATGCCCTTGGGCATCGAGGCACCGATCTCTTCGTATTTCTTGGGATCGTGCAGATAATCTACGATCTCCTGTAAGTTCTCTTTGGCCTCATCTTCGCCGGCCACATCCGCAAAGCGGATGCCGTGGGTGGACTGGACGTAGACCTTGGCGTTGGACTTACCCACGCCGCCGAACATCATCGAGTTCGCGCCGCCGGCCTTTTCCATGAGCTTTTTGTTCATGAAATTGCCCAGCCAGACGAAGAGGACGATGGGCAGCACAAAGCTCAGCAGAAAGCTCATCAGCGGCGAAGCCTGCTCGACGATCTCGCTGGAAAACTGTGCGCCTGCGTCGTAGAGGCGCTGGGTCAGGTCAGGGTCGTTCATCAGGCCGGTCTTGTAAATTTGCTTTTCGTCTTTATCAGTAAAGATGATCTGGTTCGATTCCACATCCACCCGGCCGATGTCTTTGTCCTCGGTCATGGACATGAAGGTGCCGTAGTCCACTTCTTTTACCTGCCGTTCGCTCATCCACGGCACGAGCACGAAGTTGAGCAGCATCAGCACCAGTAATACAATGGCGTAGTAAATAGCCAATGGCTTTTTGGGGGTCTTGACTTCTTTCATGGGGGTCCCTCCTTACGTTGCAAACAGCATACCACGACGCCATTTCAGAAACCAGCGTTTCGAGGCGAACTTTGCAAAAACTTCGCAGATTCTTAACAAAGCAAAGAATCCACCCGCAAATTTTGAAAATTTATGCTGCTATTTATGTGAAATTGTTTCATTTTCAATGTGAGCCGAACTTCTTGACAGGGGCGGCGGCTTTTGCTAAAATGAAACCACTTTGAACAAAGCGCAAATGCGTTGACGGGGAAAAAACGATTTTCTTCTGCGTGCAGAGAGCCGCCGGATGGTGCAAGGCGGTGCAGAGGGTTTCGGTTACTGGCCCCTGAGCGGCAGGACTGAAGCAGACAGTAGGTCCTGACGGAAGCCCACCGTTATAAGGGCAGCGATTCGCCTCAAAAAGCCGATCGTGCAGAGCGGCTGTGCTTTTGGCACAGCAAAGAGAGTGGTACCACGGGTGCCCTGTAACAGAAATTACAGGCTCTCGTCTCTCAGGGGATTTCGTCCTTTGAGAGACGGGAGCCTTTTCGTTTGTTAAAAGAAGTCAACCTCTCAGTCAGCGCTGATGCGCTGCCGCAGCCCGGCCCTGTCGAGCGAATGCGAGACTGAGAGGTTGACACAGCAAAAATGGAGGACAAGAATTATGATGGACGCTACCAAGTACGCACCGGGATATTACCCGGTCCCCGCCGGCTATGACAGCTGGGTCAAGAAAGACCACATCGAGAAAGCTCCCACCTGGTGCAGCGTGGACCTACGCGACGGCAATCAGGCCCTTATCGTCCCCATGAGCCTCGAGGAAAAGCTGGAATTCTTCCAGATGCTGGTCAAAATTGGCTTCAAGGAAATCGAAGTCGGCTTCCCGGCCGCCAGCGAGACGGAGTACGAGTTCCTCCGCACCCTCATCGAGAAGAACATGATCCCCGACGATGTCACCGTGCAGGTGCTGACCCAGTGCCGCGACCACATCATCCGCCGCACCTTCGAGGCTGTCAAGGGCGCACCTCGTGCGGTCATCCACTTCTATAATTCCACCTCCGTCGCCCAGCGCGAGCAGGTGTTCCACAAGTCTAAGGAGGAGATCAAGCAGATCGCCATGGACGGCGCAAAGCTGGTCAAGCAGCTGAGCGAGGAGTATGAGGGCAACTTCCTCTTCGAGTACAGCCCCGAGAGCTTCACCGGCACCGAGGTGGACTACGCCGTTGAGGTCTGCAACGCGGTCCTGGGCATCATGCAGCCCACCCCCGACCGCCCCATGATCATCAACCTGCCGGTCACGGTCGAGATGAGTATGCCCCATGTCTATGCAAATCAAATTGAGTATTGCGATAAGCACCTTAAGTACCGCGACAGCGTCATCATCTCCACCCACCCGCATAATGACCGCGGCACCGGCGTCGCCTGTGCAGAGCTGGCCGTTCTGGCAGGCGCTCAGCGGGTGGAGTGCTGCCTCTTCGGCAACGGCGAGCGCACCGGCAACGTGGACGCTGTGACCCTCGCCATGAATATGTACAGCCACGGCGTAGACCCGAAGCTGGACTTCTCCGATATGCCCGCCATCTGCGCCACCTACGAGCGGGTCACCCGGATGCACATCTACGAGCGCACCCCCTACGCCGGCCAGCTGGTGTTCGCCGCCTTCTCGGGCAGCCATCAGGACGCCATTGCAAAGGGCATGGCCTACCGCAAGGAGAAGGGCGACCACCGCTGGACCTGCCCCTATATTCCGGTGGACCCCCACGACATCGGCCGCACCTACGACGCCGACGTCATCCGCATCAACAGCCAGAGCGGCAAGGGCGGCATCGGCTTCGTGCTGGAGCAGAACTACGGCTACAACCTGCCCGCCAAGATGCGCGAGGCGCTGGGCTACAAGGTCAAGAGCGTGTCCGACCACAGCCACAAGGAGCTGAGCGCAGGCGAAGTGCTCCACATCTTCGAGGATACCTTCCTCAACAAGTCGAAGCCCCTGTCTGTCGTCGAGGCCCACTTCGCACAGGTCAACGGCATCACCGCCACCGTCACGCTGGATCTGAACGGTCAGCGCAAGGTGGTCACCTCGGTGGGTAATGGCCGTCTGGATGCTGTGGCAAACGCTATCCAGAGCGCCACTGGCATGGACTTCCACCTGGAAACTTACTCCGAGCACAGTCTGGACGAAGGCTCCACCTCCCGCGCCGCTTCCTACGTCGGCCTCGAGTGGGGCGACGGCATCGTCACCTGGGGTGCAGGCACCGATACCGATATTATCGTGGCCGGCATCCATGCACTGGTCAGTGCGATCAACAATAAATAAAGAGAGATTTTTGAGAGAGTATCAAAAGGAGAATGAACCATGGGAATGACCCAGACGCAGAAAATTCTGGCCGCACACGCAGGCCTCGCCGAGGTCAAGGCAGGCCAGCTCATCAACGCCAAGCTCGACATCGTGCTGGGCAATGACATCACTACCCCCGTCGCCATCAACGAGTTCGAAAAGGCGGGCTTCAACGGCGTGTTCGACAAAGAGCACATCGCCATCGTCCTCGACCACTTCGTTCCCAACAAGGACATCAAGAGCGCGACCCAGTCCAAGCAGTGCCGCGAGTTCGCCAACAAGTACGACATCCTCAATTTCTACGATGTGGGCCAGATGGGCATCGAGCACGCTCTGCTGCCCGAAAAAGGCATCGTGACAGCCGGTGACTGCGTCATCGGCGCCGACAGCCACACCTGTACTTACGGCGCACTGGGCGCATTCTCCACCGGCGTTGGCTCCACCGATATGGCCGCCGGCATGGCTACCGGCATGGCATGGTTCAAGGTGCCTGCTGCCATCAAGTTCGTGCTGAACGGCAAGCTGCCGCCGAAAGTTTCCGGCAAAGACCTCATCCTCCACATCATCGGTATGATCGGCGTGGATGGTGCGCTGTATAAGTCGATGGAGTTCACCGGCCCGGGCGTTGCCTCCCTCTCCATGGACGACCGCCTGAGCATCTGCAACATGGCCATCGAGGCCGGTGCCAAGAATGGCATCTTCCCCATGGACGACGTGACCAAGGCTTATCTCAAGGGCCGCAGCCAGCGCGAGCCGGTGTTCTATGAGGCTGACCCGGACGCCGAGTACGAGAAGGCCATTGAAATCGACCTCTCTGCCCTCGAGCCGACCGTCAGCTACCCCCACCTGCCCGAGAACACCCACCCCGCCAGCGAGGGCAAGGACATCAAGATCGACCAGGTGGTCATCGGCAGCTGCACCAATGGTCGCCTCGAGGATATGGAAGCCGCTTACAACATCCTGAAGGGCAAACACATCGCAAAGGGTGTGCGCGGCATCATCATCCCCGCCACCATGGCCGTGTACAAGGAGTGCATCCTCCGTGGCTGGACGACGGCCTTCATCGACGCGGGCTGCATCGTCTCCACCCCCACCTGCGGCCCCTGCCTCGGCGGCTACATGGGCATCCTCGCCGAGGGTGAGCGCTGCGTCTCCACCACCAACCGCAACTTCGTGGGCCGCATGGGCCACGTCAAGAGCGAGGTGTATCTGGCTTCGCCCGCTACCGCTGCCGCCAGCGCACTGACCGGCTACATCACCGACCCCCGCACGGTCTGAGAAAAGGAGAGTCACCCATGAACAACGCAAACGGTTCTGTTTTCAAATACCCGGATAACGTGGATACCGACGTCATCATCCCGGCCCGCCACCTGAACACGCAGGATGCCAAGGAGCTTGCCGCCCACTGCATGGAGGACATTGACAAGGACTTCATCAACAACGTCAAGGACGGCGACATCATGGTGGGCGGCTGGAACTTCGGCTGCGGATCCTCCCGTGAGCACGCACCGCTGGCCATCAAGACCGCCGGAATCTCCGTCGTCATCGCCAAGAGCTTCGCGCGCATCTTCTACCGCAACAGCATCAACATCGGCCTGCCCATCATGGAATGCCCCGAGGCCGTGGACGCCATCAGCGCAGGCGATACCGTCAGCGTGAATTTTGATACCGGCGTCATCACCGATGAGACCACCGGCAAGACCTTCCAGGCCGAACCCTTCCCGCCGTTCATCCAGAAGATCATCGCCGACGGCGGTCTGATGAAGTCGCTGACGAAGAAGTAAGGAGCCTAAAATGGAAAAAAACATTGCTGTCATCTGGGGCGACTGCTCCAGCCCCGAGATCGTGAAGCAGACCCTCCGCGTTCTCGATAAGGTGGCCGAAAAGTACGGCCACACCTTCCACTACACCGACGCCGCAATGGGCGGCGAGGCCATCGACAAGTACGGCGACCCGCTGCCCCAGCATGAGCTGGACAAGTGCCTCGCGGCCGACAGCGTCCTTCTGGGCGCAGTGGGCGGCCCAAAGTGGGAGGGTCTGCCCGGTGAGCAGCGCCCTGAAAAGGGTCTGCTCCGTCTCCGCGCCGGCATGGGCCTCTACTCCAACAACCGCCCGGCCAAGATCTGGCCCCAGCTGGCCCCGGCCAGCCCCCTCAAGCCCGAGATCGTGGCAAAGGGCATCGACTTCATCATCGTGCGTGAGCTCATCGGCGGCGTCTACTTCGGCAAGCACGAGACTTACACGCTGGAAAACGGCGAGAAGCAGGCTGTGGATTCCATGCCCTACTCGGAGCATGAAATCGAGCGCATTGGCCGCATCGGCTTCGAGACGGCCATGAAGCGCCGCAAGAAGCTCTGCTGCGTGGATAAGGCCAACGTGCTGGATACCAGCCGCCTCTGGCGTGCGGTCATGCACCGCCTGCAGGCTGAGTACCCCGAGGTGGAGTACAGCGAGATGTTCGTGGACAACTGTGCCATGCAGGTCGTCAAGGACCCCAGCCAGTTCGACGTCATCGTTACCGAGAACATGTTCGGCGACATCATCTCCGACGAGGCCTCCATGATCACCGGCTCCATCGGCATGATCCCCTCGTCCAGTCTGGGCGACGGCACCCGGGGCCTGTACGAGCCCATCCATGGCTCTGCCCCCGACATCGCGGGCAAGGACATCGTCAACCCTACTGCCTGCATCCTCTCCGCCGCTATGATGCTGCGCTACTCCTTCGGTATGGCTGAGGAGGCTGACGCCATTGAGAACGCGGTGAATAAGGTTCTGGACAAGGGCCTGCGCACCGCCGACAACATGAGCGAGGGCTGCACCTGCCTCAGCTGCACCGCCATGGGTGACGCTATCCTCGCGGAGATTTGAGTTTACCGGAAAGTAATAGGATAAAGTGGTAATACCCCGCCGCTGTTCACTGTTTGGTGAATGGCGGCGTTTTTTCTATAATACAATGTCAGCAAATTCCGCTTTCTGCCTTAAACTGTGAAATAGATTCATTTGACAAATCAATTTATGTAAACTATACTAAATCCTGTCTTTAACAATAAAAATAGCCCGTGTGCCGGGATGGATAAACAGAGATAGGATGGGAAAAACGATATGCTGACACTGGATAAGATCTACCACGCCGCCTTTGTCCTCAAGGACGTAGCCCGCAAGACCGACCTCATCGAGGCACCCCGGCTCTCCAAGGACTGCCAGCTCTACCTCAAGACCGAGAACCTGCAGGTGACCGGCAGCTTCAAGGTGCGCGGTGCTTATTATAAGATCAGCCAGCTCTCTAAGGAGGAGAGCGACAAGGGCGTCATCGCCTGCTCGGCGGGCAATCACGCACAGGGCGTGGCGCTGGCCGCTACCCGCCGCGGCATCAAGAGCATCGTCTGTATGCCGGACGGCGCGCCCATCATGAAGGTTGAGAATACCAAGAACCTCGGTGCGGAGGTCTGCCTCGTACCCGGCACCTACGACGACGCCCACGACAAGGCCGTGGAGCTGCAGGAAGAAACGGGCATGACCTTCATCCACCCCTACGACGACGAGCAGGTCATCGCCGGTCAGGGTACTATCGGCCTCGAAATTCTCGACCAGCTGCCCGATGTGGATGCCGTCATCGTGCCTGTGGGCGGCGGCGGACTCATCTCCGGCGTGGCCTTCGCCATCAAGAGCCTGAAGCCCGACGTCAAGGTCTACGGCGTGCAGGCCGAGGGCGCACCCAGCATGTACCGCTCCCTCCATGAGCACAAATACCAGACCCTCTCTGCCGTCTCCACCTTCGCAGACGGCATTCAGGTCAAGACCCCCGGCGAGCTGACCTATAAGCTTTGTGAAGAGTATGTGGACGACATTGTCACCGTCACTGAGGACGAGACCGCAGCCGCCATCCTCTCCCTGATGGAGAACCAGAAGCTGGTGGCCGAGGGTGCAGGCGCAGTGCCTGTGGCGGCGGCGCTCTTCCACAAGCTGCCCATCGAAGGCAAGAAGGTCGTCTGCCTCGTCTCCGGCGGCAACATCGACGTGAACATCCTCAACCGCGTCATCACCCGCGGCCTCGTCATGAGCGGCCGCAAGGCCAACCTGACCATCGCGCTGGAAGACAAGCCCGGCCAGCTGCAGCAGGTGGCCGACATCGTCTCCCGCTGCGGCAGCAATGTGGTGTCCGTCCTCCACGACGGTTCCGACCCCAACATGCCCATCTCCAGCTGCTTCCTCAAGCTGACCCTCGAGACCCGCGACAATGCCCAGATCGAGCAGATCCGGCAGGAACTCACCAAGGCAGGCTTCCAGCTGGTGGCCGAGCGCGTATAACTTTATCAGAAGATGCAGAAACGCCGCCCGAACGGGCGGCGTTTCGTTTTGTCAGCCGATGATCTCGTACTGGAAATATTCGCACTTGAGCTTGCTGCCTACGTCGATTTCCGGCGGCAGGAGTGCCAGTGCCACCGGGTTCAGCTCGTCGCTCTCGATGTCGGTGCGGCGCAGGTTGACGTAATCGCCGTCAAAGCTCACGACTTCGTAATACCAGGGCCTCATACTGTTTCCTCCCGTGATTCATTCCTGTGTGTTCTCTTTTTCCTGCTTCCGCCAGTGGTAGTACGGCCCGAGGATGCAGACGGCGGCGAGTATCATTACCGCGAGGATGATGCTGGTGACGGTCTGGTCGTCGGAGAAAAAGTAGAACAGCAGCTGCCCGCCGCCTACGATAAGCTCCAGCACGCCCAGAAGCCTCTGCCAAAAGCGGCGGGCCTCTTCGCTGGCAGATTTCAGCCGCTTGCCCAGTATGCCGGGCAGCTCGAGGCGGAGGATGTCCGCCGCGCCCCATACCAGAAAAAGGATGCCGAGAATGATATGGTCCATAAGCCGCGCTCCTTTCTGCGTCACGCGCTGAACAGGAAAACTTTTACAGTGCAAGTATATCATATCGGTGAGACCCCGGCAAGGATGGGATTTGCCTGCCCGGCTCAGAAAATTTGGGTGGAACCGCCCGACGGGCTTGTGGAATTTTGAAAAATATGCTATACTATTTTCTACTGATGCGCCATCGCCAAGCGGTAAGGCAGGGGACTTTGACTCCCCCATCGTAGGTTCGACTCCTGCTGGCGCAACTTGAAAAAAACCGCATGAATGCTGGAAGATCCAGTGTTCATGCGGTTTTTTGTTTTCTGTGAAGAAGGGTTTGCTGATTTTGGGCGTTTTGAAGTTCCAAAAGCAGTATAGAACAGCAAAAAGCCGCCCGGCTTTTGTACCGGACGGCAATGGAGAAGAAAAATCGCAAAAGCGATGAAAATATCGGTTTTACAGCAGCTTACAGGATGTCGATGTACTCACCGGCCAGAGCCTTGTTCATGCTGCGGACGGCGCAGAACTTGCCGCACATGGAGCAGGTGTCGCTGTGGTCGTCCTCGGGCAGGCGGGCGTCACGGATGGCCTTTGCCGTCTCGGGGTCGAGGGCGCAGGCGAACTGCGCATCCCAGTCGAGGACGCGGCGGGCGTCGCCCATCTTGTCGTCGATGTCCCGGGCGTGGGGGATGCCCTTGGCGATGTCGGCAGCGTGGGCGGCGATCTTAGAAGCCACGATGCCCTGCTTGACGTCGTCCACATTGGGCAGAGCCAGATGCTCGGCAGGGGTGACGTAGCACAGGAAGGCTGCGCCGCTCATGGCCGCGACAGCGCCGCCGATGGCAGCAGTGATGTGGTCATAGCCGGGGGCGATGTCGGTGACGATGGGGCCGAGGACGTAGAAAGGTGCGCCCATGCAGATGGTCTTCTGGATCTCCATGTTGGCGGCGACCTGGTTCAGAGGCACATGGCCCGGGCCTTCCACCATGACCTGGACGTTGTGCGCCCAGGCCCGCTTGGTCAGCTCACCCAGACGCACCAGCTCTTCGATCTGGCAGACGTCGGTGGCGTCGGCGAGGCAGCCGGGGCGGCAGGCATCGCCCAGAGAGATGGTGACGTCGTGCTCTTCGCAGATGTCCAGAATCTCGTCGAAGTGCTCGTAGAAGGGGTTCTCGTTGCCGGTCATGCACATCCATGCAAACACCAGCGAGCCGCCGCGGCTGACGATGTTCATCTTCCGCTTATGCTTGCGGATCTGCTCGATGGTCTTACGGGTGATGCCGCAGTGGAGGGTGACGAAGTCCACGCCGTCCTCTGCGTGCAGACGCACCACGTCGATGAAGTCCTGTGCCGTCAGGGTGGCGAGGTCGCGCTGGTAGTGGATGACCGAGTCGTACACCGGCACAGTGCCGATCATGACGGGGCATTCGTGGGTCAGCTTCTGACGGAAAGGCTGGGTATTGCCGTGGCTCGAGAGGTCCATGATAGCCTCTGCGCCCATGTTGACGGCGCTCATGACCTTCTGCATCTCGATGTTGTAGTCCTTGCAGTCGCGGGAGACGCCGAGGTTGACGTTGATCTTGGTGCGGAGCATGGAGCCGATGCCCTCGGGGTTCAGGCACTCGTGGTGCTTGTTGGCCGGGATGGCGACCTTGCCCTCAGCGACCAGCTGACGGATCTCTTCGACGGTGCGGTACTCCTTCTTGGCCACCGTTTCCATCTGGGGCGTGACGATGCCCTTGCGGGCGGCATCCATCTGTGTGGTGTAAGTCTGCATTTGAAAATCCTCCGAAAATACGCTCTCTTTATTTATGAACAGCGTCCGGGACGCCGTGCATCCAGTTTTCGACCCCGACGCCGCCCAGAGTGTGGTCCAGCGGGCCGGAGCCGCGGCCCAAATCGAGCTGCGCGTTCAGCGCGTCGGTCAGGTAAGCCTTGGCCCGGGCGATCGCTTCTTCCAGCGCAAACCCTTTGGCAAGGTTGGCCGCAATGGCGCTGGACAGAGTGCAGCCCGTGCCGTGGGTGTTGGGGTTGGCGATACGCTTACCCGGAAACCAGATCTCCGTGCCATCCGGGAAGGTGAGCAGATCGTCGGCGTCGGTGTCACTGTGGCCGCCCTTGAGCAGGACGGCACAGCCGCAGTCGGCGGCGATGGCCCGGGCGGCGGCGCTCATGTCGGCACGGCCCGAGATGTGCAGGCCGGACAGCACTTCGGCCTCGTGCCGGTTGGGCGTGATGACCTCGGCCAGAGGGAACAGCTCCCGGCGCAGAGTGCGCACGGCATCCGATGCAATCAAATCAGAGCCGGAGGTGGCTACCATCACGGGGTCCACGACGATGTGTTCCGCCTTGTAAAAGCGGAGACGCTCGGCGATCGTCTCAATGAGCGGGGCAGAGGACACCATGCCGATCTTGACGGCGCAGGGGCGGATGTCGGTGAAGACGGCGTCTATCTGCTGGGCCAGGAACTCGGGGCTGACCTCGAAGATGCCGGATACACCGGTGGTGTTCTGGGCCGTCAGGGCAGTGATGGCGCTCATGGCGAAGACGCCGTTCATGGTCATGGCTTTGAGGTCGGCCTGAATGCCGGCGCCGCCGCTGGAATCGCTGCCCGCGATGGTAAGTGCAGTTTTCATGGGTTTGCTCCTTTAGATGATTTGTTCTGTCAGTGCCTTCAGCTCTTTGCACTCAGCCTCAATGTCCTCGGCGCTGAAGATCGCGCTCACGAGAGCCACGCCGTCCGCGCCGGAGCCTTTGAGCTTGAGGATATTGTCTTTATGGATGCCGCCGATGGCCACGACCGGCACATCCACGGAGTCGCAGATCTCTTTCAGTCTGCCCTCCGGCAGGACATCCACATCGGTTTTGGTGTGGGTGGAAAATGCCGCACCGACGCCCAGATAGTCCGCGCCGTGGGCCACGGCCAGCTGTGCTTCCTCGACGGAATGGGCCGACACACCGATGATCATGTCAGGGCCGACCTTAGCACGGACGTCTGCGGCGGCCATATCTTCCTGCCCGACATGGATGCCGTCGGCATGGCATTTTATAGCGATCTCGACGTTATCGTTGATGATGAAGGGTACGCCATAGCTGCGGCAGAGGGCGGAAAGCTCCATGGCTTCCTGCAAAAATGCCGCGTCGTCCAGCTCCTTTTCCCGCAGCTGGACGCAGGTGACGCCGCCTTTCAGCGCGTCTTCCACCTGCTGGCGGAGGGTCTCGCGGCCCGTCCACGCCCGGTCGGTGACGGCGTAGAGAAGCATGGTGTGTTTATCGCATTTCATAGCGTGCTCCTTCCTCGAGCTGTTCGGGGGTCATGTTGTAGATCGCGTCGATGATGTAATTGCGGTAGGTGGCGTTGCCGTCCAGCCTGGACAGGCGGCTGTGAGCTGCTTCGCCCGCAAGGCCCATGGCGCAGACAGCTGCAGCAGCGGCTTCCAGAGGCTTGTCCGGGTTGGCCGCACAGAATGCCGCCGTCAGGGCCGAAAGCTGACAGCCAGTGCCGGTGACGGCGCTCATCATGGGGTGGCCGTTGCGGATGCAGAAGGCCCGTTCTCCGTCGGCCACGATGTCGATGGCACCGGTGACGGCGACGACCGCCCCTGTGCGGGCCGCAAACGCTTTGGCGAATGCCACGGTCTTGTCCAGCGTCTCGTCAGTCACTTTGTCGGCGGTGTCGGCGTCCACGCCTTTCGTGGTGCCGCTGCCTGCCGCCAGCGTCCGAATCTCGGAGATGTTGCCCCGGATGACTGTGAACTTCACTTCCCGCAGGAGGCGCAGTGCCGTTTCGGTGCGCAGATGGGAAGCGCCTGCGCCCACGGGGTCCAGCACGACAGGACGGCCCAGCCGGTTGGCAGTGTGTCCCGCCAGCAGCATGGAGGGAATGGTGCGGCTGTTCAACGTGCCGATGTTGAGGTTCAGCCCGGCACACAGCGAGGTGATGTCCTCGACCTCGGCGGCATCATCCGCCATGATGGGGGACGCCCCGCAGGCGAGGACGATGTTGGCACAGTCGTTGACAGTGACGTAGTTGGTGATGTTATGGACAAGCGGGCTTTTGGCCCGGACGTTGGCAAAGAGGTTCTGAAACATGGCTTCTCCTTCGAATCAGCTCAGGCTGGCCTGCATGGCGCGGAGTGCGCCTGCGCGGGAAAGTGCGGCCAGCAGTGCGCCTGCAATGATGGCACCGCCGGCGGTGGAGACGAGGAAGGGGACGATGTAGGCGTAGAACGCGATGTCACCGGCGCTCTTGCCCATCAGCAGGATGGCGACGGGGTAGGCGCACAGACCGCCGAGGATGGAGGTGCCGAACACCTCGCCCACGAGGGTGGGCAGCAGCTTATTGGTCTTGTGGAAGACGATGCCGCAGAGCAGTGCGCCGAACATGCTGCCGGGGAAAGCCATCAGACTGCCCAGACCCAGCAGATTGCGCAGCAGGGAGGCAACGAAAGCCACGCCCACGCCGTAGTAAGGCCCCAGCAGGACAGCGCAGAGGATGTTGACCATGTGCTGCACAGGGGCGCATTTGCTGCCGAAGACCGGGAAGGAGAAGACGCTGCCTACGACGGCGACAGCGCAGAACATACCGGCGAGGGCCAGCTTTTTGGCAGAATAGTGTTTCATAGTGAGTGCTCCTTTTCAATAAAAAATAAGTGCAGGGGCAGACCGCCGCTCCCGCACACGAACAGACCCGGCACCCGCGCAGAGATGCCGGAAACGGAAGAAGCGGTCGAGGCTCACTGGCCTCCTCTCACGCCGGAACACGGCTTCCCATCGCATACAAAACCCCAGACTCAGGGCGCTCCCCCTCAGCCGGAGACAACAAAAAAGGAGACGCCTTCTGCGGCGTCTCCTGTAAAAATCCATAAACAGTGTTATGACTTCCTACGGCGGCATTATCCGCATCAGGTGCAGAAACTGTCCGAAAACAATTTCTAAGGGTCGAAGTTCGAGAACTCCCTCTCAGCCTGCTTCTACAAGCTCCCCTGTATTTGTTTGTCGGGAGTATTCTACACCCATCGGGGATAAAATGCAAGGGGTTTCTTTTTTCGCGGCGCGTTTTGTGGTATACTGAAAAAGAACCCGCATTTGCAAAAACGGGCAGATAAAGGAGATATGGCTTATGGGTCTTGTTAAAGCGGCATTGGGCGCAGCATCCGGCGTGATGGGCGACCAGTGGAAAGAATACTTTTACTGCAGTGCTCTCCCGGCGGAGGTGCTGGCTGTCAAGGGACAGAAGAAAGTCTCCGGGCGCTCTTCCAATCGCCACGGCGCCGAGAACATCATCACCGACGGCTCCATCGTGGCGGTGGCCGAGGGCCAGTGCGCCCTCATCGTGGAGCAGGGCAAGGTGGTGGACCTCTGCGCCGAGGCCGGCGAGTACACCTATAACACCGGCACCCAGCCCTCTCTGCTGAGCGAGGGTCTGGCCAAGAACATCGACGAAGTCTTTGCTGAGATCGGCAAGCGGTTCAGCTTCGGCGGTCAGGCTGCCACCGACCAGCGCATCTATTACATCAACACCAAAGAGCTGATGGGCAACAAGTACGGCACCCCCAGCCCCGTGCCGTTCCGCGTCGTGGATCAGCGTGCCGGCATCGACATCGACATCAGCATCCGCTGCTTCGGCGAGTACAGCTACCGCATCGTCAACCCCATCCTGTTTTACACCAATGTCTGCGGAAATGTGGAAAACGAGTACACCCGTGACGCGCTGGAAGGCCAGATGCGCACCGAGATGATGACCGCATTGCAGCCCGCCTTCGCCCGCATCAGCGAGATGGGCATCCGCTACTCGGCTCTGCCCGGCCATACCACCGAGCTGGCCGAGGCTCTGAATCAGGAGCTGTCCGGCAAGTGGAGCAAGCTGCGTGGCATCGAGATCGTCTCCCTCGGCGTGTCCGGCGTCAAAGCCAGCGAAGAAGACGAGCAGATGATCAAGGAGCTGCAGCGCAGCGCCGCCTTTATGGACCCGACCCGCGCCGCCGCCCACATGGTGGGCGCACAGGCTTCGGCTATGCAGGCAGCGGCTTCCAATACCTCCGCCGGTCCGGCCATGGCCTTTATGGGCATGAATCAGGCCGCTGCTGCCGGCGGCATCAACGCCCAGGCCCTCTACCAGATGGGCGCACAGCAGCAGCCTGCCGCTGCTCCTGCCCCCGCAGCCGCCCCGGCGGCTGGCAGCTGGAGCTGCTCCTGCGGCCAGACCGGCAACACCGGCAAGTTTTGCACCGCCTGCGGCAAGCCCCGCCCCGAAGCAGGCTGGGTGTGCAGCTGCGGCGCACACAATACCGGCAAATTCTGCTCGGAATGCGGTAAGCCCCGCCCGGCGGCCAAGTGTCCGAACTGCGGCTGGACCCCTGACGACCCGGCTAACCCGCCCAAGTTCTGCCCCGAATGCGGCAAGCCTTTCGGAGCCTGAAAGGGGAGCTGAGATATGGCAGAAAACACCACGAATTACCAATGTCCGGCCTGTACCGGTCCGCTGCGGTTCGACAGCGCCAGCGGAAAGCTCTGCTGTGATTACTGCGGCTCCACCTACGATGTAGCACAGGTCGAGGCTCTTTACGGCGAGAAGCAGGCTCAGGCCGATAAGGCCGCCGAAGCCGCCGAAAAGGCAGCGTCCAGCGGCCCTGTCTGGGGGGAGATGGAGACGGGAAATCTCAGCAGCCGCACCTGCACTTCCTGCGGCGCAGAGCTGGTCTGCGGCCCCGAAACAGCTGCCACCACCTGCCCCTACTGCGGCAACCCCACCGTGCTGGGCGGACAGCTTTCCGGCAAGCTCAAGCCGGAGTACATTATCCCCTTCCGGATGGACAAAAAGACCGCCATCGAGAACCTGAAGAAGTATTATAAGGGCAAAGCCTTCCTCCCCAAAGCTTTCAAAGAGTCCAACCATATCGAGGAGATCCAGGGCGTGTATGTGCCGTTCTGGCTCTACGATGGCCGGATGGAGGCCCGGGGCGCTTACAAGGCCGAGATCAGCGAGAGCCACCGTGAGGGCGACTACATTGTCACCACCACCAGACACTTCGACGTGGCCCGCGTGGGCGACGCCGACTTTGTCCGGGTGCCGGTGGACGGCTCCAGCAAGATGCCGGACGCCCATATGGACGCCATCGAGCCCTTCGACTACAGCGACCTCAAGCCCTTCTCCACGGCCTACCTGCCCGGCTTTCTGGCTGACCGGTACGACGAGGACGACAAGAAGTGTGCTGCCCGCGTCCTGACCCGGATGAAGAACAGCACTGCTGCGGCCCTCCACGATACGCTGGGCGGCTACACCGGCGTCCAGACCCTCTCGGAGCAGATCGACTCGCGGACGCTGGAACCCCACTACGCCCTGCTGCCGGTCTGGATGCTCCACACCCGCTGGAAGGAGAAGGACTTCCTCTTTGCGATGAACGGCCAGACCGGCAAGCTCATCGGTGACCTGCCCGTGGATAAGGGCAGGGTAGCTGCATGGTTTGCCGGCATCAGCATCCCGCTGATGATACTGACGGCTCTCATCATGCTGCTGTGAGAGGGGGAGACGGGAATATGAAATACTGCAAAAAACTGTTTGCCCTTCTGGCTGCGGCCCTGCTCTGCATGGCCCTGACCCTGCCGGCCGGGGCAGCGGCCCCGCTGGTGCGGGATGAGTGCGGCGTCTTTGACGCCGACACGCTGGCCGACCTTGAGGAGCAGGCCGAAAGCGCCTCCGACGGCCACGACGTGGATGTCTACTTCCTCGTGGTGGACGACATCGGCGATGCCGACCAGCGCGACTACGCGAAAAATTATTACATCGCCAACGGTCTCGGCTACGGCGACGAACAGAGCGGCATCCTCTTCCTGCTGGCGGTCGGCTCCCGCAAGTACGTCACCATCACCTACGGCGAGGGCGTCACGGCTTTCACCGACTACCGCATCGAGCAGCAGGAGGACGAGATCGTCCCGCAGCTCTCCGATGAGGAATGGGCAGATGCCGCCTATACCTACATCGATATGTGCGACGATGCACTGGACTACTATGCCGACTATGGCGAGCCCATCGATGTGGATAACGACATCGGCCTGGAAGACCTGCTCATTGCCATGATTTTCCCTCTCGGCATTTCGGCGTTCATCTGCCTCATCCTCTACCACCAGATGAAGACGGCCCGGAAGAAAACGGAGGCCGACGAGTATATGCCCGGCTTCACCCTGCGGGTCAAGCGTGACCGCTACACCCACACCACCCGGGAGCGCACCTATGACCCGCCCAAGAAGGAGTCCAACTCCTCCGGCGGTTCGTCCGTCGATTCCGATGGCTTCGGAGGCTCGTCGGGCGGCTCGTTCTGAAGCATAAAAATAAAAACACCTCGCTGCATGACACAGCGGGGTGCTTTTGCTTTTACAGTCTCAGCCGAGGCTCACGCCCATCCGGCGGGCGACGGTGAGCAGCTCACAGCCCTCGGGGACGTTGCGGGTCTTACCGGCGATGTCCTCGAGGCGGTTGGCGACGACGCGGTTGTTGACCATGGCGACGGTGACGCCGTAGCGCTCCACTTCCACCAGCTTGGCGGCGTAGCTGCCGAACTCGGTGGCCAGCACACGGTCGTAAGCGCTGGGGCTGCCGCCGCGCTGCATATGGCCCGGGATGCAGACGCGGGTCTCCATGCCGGTCTTTTTCTGGACGGCGGCGGCGATGCGGTTGGTGGCGGTGACGCCGTAACCGGCTTCGGCGCGCTTTGCCATCCATTCTTTCCGCTTCATCTTGGCCTCTTCGGTGTTGATGGCACCCTCGGCCACGGCGATGATGGAGAAGTTGGAGTCTTTGCGGGCGCGGCGCTCCACAGCGTCGCAGACGCGGTCGATGTCGTAGGGCTGCTCGGGCAGCAGGATGATGTCAGCTCCGCCGGCGATGCCGGAGTAGAGGGTCAGCCATCCGGCCTTGTTGCCCATGATCTCGATGCACATGACGCGGCTGTGGCTGCCGGCGGTGGTGTGGATGCGGTCGATGACCTCAGTGGCGATGTCCACGGCGGTGTGGAAGCCGAAGGTGACGTCGGTGCCGTAGATGTCGTTGTCGATGGTCTTGGGCAGGCCGATGATGTTCAGGCCCTCCTGGGAGAGGAGGTTGGCCGTCTTGTGGGTGCCATTGCCGCCGAGGCAGAGCAGGCAGTCGAGCTTGGCGTCCTTGTAAGTCTTTTTCATGGCCGCGACCTTGTCGATCTTGTCCTCTTCCATCACGCGCATCAGCTTGAAGGGGGTGCGCTTGGTGCCGAGGATGGTGCCGCCCAGCGTCAGGATGCCGCGGAAATCGTCCTCGCACATCTCCTTGTATTCGCCGGTGATGAGGCCGTGGTAGCCGTTCAGGATGCCCACGATCTCGACGTTCTCGCCGAACCGTGCATACAGGGCTTTGGCCACGCCGCGGATGGTGGCGTTCAGGCCGGGACAGTCGCCGCCGGAGGTCAGGATACCAACACGTTTTTTCATATCGAACAACCCTCGTTTCTTCCGTTCTCCCTCAGAGGGGGCAGGTGAATGATACTATAAGAGTATTCCCAAAGGGGGCGGGTGTCAAGAGCCGGGGACGAAAAAAGACGTGAAAACGCGGTGGTGGAGAAAGCAGAAAAAACATGGACGGAAAAATCAAAAAAGTGGTTGACAAATGGAGGCGGAGGCTGTATAATATTCCTCGTCAGCAGCGCTTCGGTGCTGAGGGCGAAACCGAATAGTGGGGATTTGCATAGTGGTAGTGCGGTAGACTCTGACTCTACTTGTGGGAGTTCG
>ERZ1673693.472-NODE-472-length-47977-cov-20.775990_pt1 | contig 47977 bp, 46 predicted proteins | sample MGYA00580223_ERZ1673693 | MGnify/ENA primary metagenome ERZ1673693 (study PRJEB41218, sample SAMN15661741) | gut metagenome | host: Homo sapiens | place: Canada: London | collected 2015-08-20/2019-03-30 | study: EMG produced TPA metagenomics assembly of...
TTTTCTGGCGTTGCAGCGATTTTATTTTTTGAAACTGTCAAAAACAGGATTATACCATAAATAATACTATTTTGTGCATGCTTTTGGTGATATGACGCAATAGATTATTGCAATTTCCATATAATAATATCATTTTGTGCATATTTTATGCGATTTGTGACATGGCTCTTTTAATGTATCTTGTTATATCATAGATATAACAAAGTTGTGGAAACAAAATGAGGGTACATTGAAAGGAGAAGTTTCACATGGAAGAAAAAAAATACCTGAAATGGTATAACAAGGTTGGTTATGGTTCGGGGGATCTGGCAGGAAATGTAGTATATGCGTTCCTCTCATCATTCGTAATGCTTTATTTGACCAATACGGTAGGTTTGAATCCCGGTATTATCGGAACACTGATCATGGTATCAAAGCTATTTGACGGAATCAGTGATATGTTCTTTGGAACGATGATCGACAAAACAAAAAGCAGACTTGGAAAAGCAAGACCTTGGATGCTTTATGCGTATATTGGTTGTGCGGTAACACTTGTAGCAAACTTTGCAATACCGGACACTCTTGGAACAACGGCACAGTATGCATGGTTCTTTGTTGCATATACACTGTTAAATGCAGTATTCTATACTGCGAACAATATTGCGTATGCATCATTGGTTACTTTCTGTACAAAAAACAGCAGAGAACGTGTTGAGATGGGGTCATGTCGTTTTATCTTTGCATTTTCGACAAGCTTACTGATTCAGTCTGTTACAGTCCAGTTTGTAAGAGCAGCAGGCGGTGGAGCAGCTGCATGGAGAACAGTTGCGGTAGTATATGCAGTTATTGGTCTGATCGTAAATACGATTTCCGTATTTTCAATCAAGGAGCTTCCGGAAGAAGAACTGAAAGCAGGTAAAGATTACACAGAAGAAAAGTATGGTTTGGTAGAGGCTGCAAAGCTTTTATTTTCCAATAAGTATTATCTTATGATCTGTGCTACTTATATTTGTCAGCAGATTTATTCAGCTATGTTAAATATGGGAATTTATTACATGATCTACATACTGAAAAATGAAGATTTATATTCTATATTCTCATGGGCAATCAATATTCCTGTCATCATTGCAATGTGTATCACACCTATGCTGGTAGAGAAGATGAAAGGTTTATATAGAATGAACCTTGCAGGTTATATTCTTGGAACAGCAGGACGTGTCGGAGTGATTTTTGCCGGCTATATGGGTAGTGTTCCGCTTATGCTTGCGTTTACAGCGGTTGCAGCACTTGGAATGGCACCATGGCAGGGGGATATGGGAGCCGTAGTTGCAAGCTGTTCGGAATATACATACCTTACAAAACATAAACACATTGATGGAACAATGTATTCCTGTACTTCTTTCGGAACAAAGATCGGTGGAGGAATCGGAGTTGCTCTTTGCGGATGGTTACTTGATGCAAGTGGATTTGTGAAAGAAGCAACAATCCAGCCAGAATCCTGCCTGAACATGTTGCATGTTATGTATTTGTGGATTCCGATGGTATTGTCATTGGTTATTACATTTATCATGTCAAGAATGAATGTAGAAGATGCGAATGAAAAGCTTAGAAAACAGTTGGAAAGGAAGGAAAAATATGAATGCTGATATGAAATGGTTGGATAATCCGGAAGTATTTCGGGTGAATCAGTTGGAAGCACACAGTGATCATTGTTATTATTTGGATTATTCGGACATGAAAAAAGAGAAAAACCCATTATTTCAGTCATTAAACGGACAGTGGGAGTTTTCTTATAGTAAAAATGTAAAAAGCAGACCGGTTAATTTTTATGAGGAAACATTTGATGCATCAGGGTTTGATAAAATTATGGTTCCGGGACATATTGAACTGGCTGGATATGATAAAGTCCGTTATATCAACACCATGTATCCGTGGGAAGGAAAAGAGTACCATAGAGGAGCTTACAGCATGGAGGCGACCGGAGCAGAAAAAGGAATGTTTTCAGAAGCAGAGTACAATCCGGTAGGTTCTTATATCAAATACTTCGATCTGGATAAGAGCATGTGTGGAAAAAGAATCCATATTTGCTTTGAAGGTGTAGAAGAAGCGATGTATCTGTGGCTGAATGGTCAGTTTATAGGCTATGCAGAAGATAGTTTTACGCCTTCTGAGTTTGACCTGACACCTTATATAAAAGAAAAGGGAAATGTGCTGGCAGTTCAGGTTCATAAGATGAGCACAGCAGCATTTTTAGAGGATCAGGACTTTTTCCGCTTTTTTGGAATCTTTAGAAATGTTACTCTGAAAGCAATACCGGATGTACATATGGATGATGTATGGTTCAAACCTGTGCTGAATCAGGATAATGTGAGTGGAAGCGTAACTGTCAGCATGAAAGTATCTGCACCGGATGCTCAGAATATAACTGCCAGCTTTATTTTAAAAGACAGGGAAGAAAATTTGTTGGCAGAAAAATCCGTACAGTTAAAGAAAGAAAATGAGTATTTAGAAGGTACGATCTGTGCTGATTTAGAAACTGTGGAACTGTGGGATAATCATGATCCTTATTTATATCATGCGTATGTAGAGCTTAAGGCGGAAGATGGAAGTTTAGCAGAAGTAATTCCTTATGATATTGGCTTCAGAAGAATTGAGATAATTGATAAGATCATTTATTTAAATGGAAAACGCCTGATTATCACAGGAGTAAACCGTCATGAGTGGAATCCAAAAACAGGAAGATGCATTGGCTTGGAAGATATGAGAGCAGATATCGCATGTATGCTCAGAAATAATATTAATTCTGTGCGTACCTGTCACTATCCGGATCAGATACCATGGTATTATATGTGCGACAATGCAGGAATTTATGTGATGGCAGAAACAAATCTGGAAAGTCATGGATCTTTCCAGAAATTAGGAGCGATCGAACCATCCTGCAATGTGCCGGGATCTCTTCCACAGTGGAAAGAGGCGGTACTTGATCGTGCAAGAAATAATTTTGAAACATTTAAAAACCATACATCCATTCTATTCTGGTCATTGGGAAATGAATCTTATGCAGGTGATGACATTGAAGCAATGAACGTTTATTTTTCTGAAAAGAAAGATGGAAGATTAGTTCATTATGAAAGTGCTTATTACAACAGGGCATATGAGGATACGATTTCTGATTTGGAGACCAGAATGTATGCAAAGCCGGAGGATGTAGAGGAATACTTAAATAACAGTCCAAAGAAACCGTATATTTTATGCGAATTCATGCATGATATGGGAAATTCCATGGGAGGTCTGGGAGCTTATATGAAGCTGATTGATAAATATGACATGTATCATGGTGGATTTATATGGGATTTTATCGATCAGGCAATTCTTGTAAAAGATCAGGTGACAGGAAAAGAAGTTTTACGTTATGGTGGTGACTTTGATGATAAACCGGCAGACTATGAATTCTCGGCAAATGGAATCGTATTTGCTGACAGGAAAGAGAAACCGGCAATGCAGGAAGTGAGGTATTACTATGGCTTATACAGATAAATTAAGAGTGGTCTATGGTGACTATACACTTGGTGTACATGGTGAAGGATTTGATTATATTTTTTCTTATGCACAAGGCGGACTCGAATCTATCGTGAAAAACGGATATGAGTGGCTGTACCGTTGTCCCAAACCTACTTTCTGGAGAGCACTGACAGACAACGACAGAGGAAGCAAGTTCCATATTAAAAGCGGAAGCTGGCTTTCAGCAGATATGTTCATTGACTGCAAGGGAATACAGGTCATTATGGATGGAGAGGAGCAGAAACCATATGCACCGGACAATAACAGCTTTGGTGGGGATATTTTTGCTGATGAGATCATAGTAAAATATACTTATGAGACGATATCCAATCCGTCAACAACGGTACTTGTGACATATATGGTTGATGCATCCGGAAAAATCCGTGTGGATGTACATTATAATGGAGCAAAAGGACTTCCTGAGCTTCCGGTGTTTGGAATGCGTTTTATCATGCCGACACTTGCAGATAAATATATCTATAAGGGTTTGTCCGGTGAGACATATCCGGATAGAAAAGCAGGTGCCGAAAAGGGTATTTACGAAGTCACAGATCTGAGCTTAACACCTTACCTTGTTCCACAGGAATGTGGAATGAGAATGGATACAGAGTGGCTCGAAATTAGCAGACATACAAGTCTTGACAATAGTAGAACAGATCATTCGCCACAGACACTCCGCATTGAGAAGATGGATCGGGAATTTGCTTTTTCATGCCTTCCTTATACAGCATCTGAAATTGAAAATGCTCTGCATCATGAGGAATTACCACCAGCAAGAAGAACGGTTTTATGTGTATACGGAGCAGTCAGAGGAGTCGGAGGTATCGACAGCTGGGGAACTGATGTGGCAGACGAATATCATGTCAGTGCAGAAGAGGATATCAGATATTCATTCACCATCTGTTAGTCGCAATTGAAGTGTAGAACGGTATCGGAAAGCAGATCTAAGAAAAAGAGGGTGGCTCTAAATGCTGTTAGTATACGAAAACAAAGATAAGGGAATATCAGCAGAGTGGAAAAAAACAGTACATATGTCACCCCATTTACATGAAGCAATAGAGGTTGTGTATGTCACAAATGGAAATATTGCACTTGGAGTCGGAATGGAGCTGTATAACATGGACGAAGGTGATTTTGCGATAGTGTTTCCGAATGTAATACACCATTATCAGGTTTTTGACGAAAAAGAAAATAAAGCTATTTTCCTTTATATAGATCCGGCAGTTCTTTCAGGATTTTTGAAAGAATTACAAATATACAGTCCCAAAAATCCGGTGTTAAAAAAAGAAAATGTACATCCGGATGTGGTTCATGCAATAAAATTTTTGATGCAAAATCCAGAGTGCGTTCCAATATTGGCACAGGCATATGCACAAATAATTCTTGCATATGTATTCACTGAAATACCGATGATCGATAAAAAATCGTTAGGAAGTAATGATTTGATTTACAATTCTGTGGAGTATATAGCCAAAAATTTTAGAGATGAAATCAGTCTTGAAAAGATGGCATTCGATCTGGGGATAAGTAAATACGTGTTGTCGAGAATGTTTGCTAAAACTTTTCATTGTAACTTCAGCAAATATTTAAATGGCGTGCGATTAAATTATGCAGTTGGGGCATTAGAAAATACGCAGGATACGATAACAAACATATGTCTTGAATGTGGTTTTGAAAGTCAAAGGACATTTAACCGGGTTTTTAAAGAGAGGTACAAGATAACGCCAAGAGAATATCGTAAAAGATTAGAGATTGGGCTATAGGACTACGGCAATAACACTTGAAAATAATGAAAAATAGTGTAAAAATAGTGAAAATTTAATGGAAAAACAATATAAAACAACCAACGGTTTCACAAACGCAACTAATTTGAAATTGTTCGTTGCATATAGGATTGCTATAATAAAATCACAAGATCTTGGAAAAACAAAAAATGAAAAGAGGCTGAGATTTTATGAAAACAATTGGCAATAAAATAAAAGAATTACGTCGTTCCAAAGGCATGTCCCAGAAAGATATTGCAGATAAATTAGGAGTTACCAGTCAGGCGGTAAGCAAATGGGAGAATGACGGCTCGCTGCCGGAAATGACAATGCTGCCGGATATCGCGTCCTTATTCGGGATTCAGATTGATGATCTGTTTGAATACTCTACCGAAAAACGTTACGAGAGCATTGAAAAGAAATTGCAATATGGAAGAGTCATGACAAATATGGAATTTGAGAATGAAGAAGCATTCCTGATCCGCGAGGTAGAGGCAGACCCGACGAATTATCATGCAATTTCTCTGCTTGGAGACTTTTACGGACACCGGGCAGAATGTATGTACCAAAAGTCAGTGTATTACGCAAAGCGGGCAATTGATTTACACCCAAACCAGAAGGGCGATATCAACAACATCAATAACGGAAATCATGGAAAACGGTTTGACTGGGATACAGCTAATCATCAGGAGTTGATCAGATATTGGTACAAATTATTAAAGACTGCACCGGAAAATACAAGGGTATATTTTTATCTGCTGGATAACCTGATTGACGATGGACGGATTGAGGAGGCAAAAACTGTTTTAAAAGAATCCTATCAGAAAAATCCAGATGAACTGAATGCTTTTTATGAGGTTTTTATCAAAGAAAAACAGGTGGGATTCGAAGCTGTGAAGGCAGAGTATGAGGCACTGGCGAAAGCAAATGAGAATAGCTGGAGAATTTTATTTGCCATTGCAAATGTATTTTCATACAATGAATACTTTAAAGAGGCAATCCCGATGTGGCAAAAGACATTCGACTGCATGCCAAAACCACGATATACAGATTCATTTGAAGCGATGGCACAGTGCTGTGTCAGAATGGGCGATCACGAGAGTGCAGTAGAATATTATAAGAAAGAACTGGAACTTTTACGTGAGGACTGGGGCTTAAAATACGGTGCTGAGGTAGATGCATTGGAGGAGAAAATCAGGGCACTGCAGTAAAAATTCGGAGTGCATGCACTACACGGAGCTGGCAGAAAGTGTGAAACATTTTAAAGAGAAAGCAGGAGGGCGTGAGGAAATGAGTGAGATTGTAGAGAGATATATTAATGAACGCGTCGAAGAACGTGTGAAAGAACGTGTAGAAAAAGAAAAGACAATTTCGGTTCAAAATCTCATGAACAACATGAAATGGACGTTAGACCAGGCACTTGACGCACTTGGAATTAAGGGGAAGGAAAGAACACTTATCACCCAGCAGTTGCAAAAATAATAAAGCATTAAGTAAGGAGAGGCTTCTGAAAAAGGGAGTCTCTTTTTTATTTGCAAATAAGAGGGAAAATGTAAAGGTCAGGGGGAAAGTAAGAAAATGGTTAGTACCTTATAGGAGAAATGGTGTCAGTGAATCCTGCGATATAGTCTAAAGAAACATTATAAAATTCAGCTATTTTGATTGCTAAATCGAAAGGCAACTCACGTTTTCCGGTTTCATAATTATGATAGGTGGTACGTTGTATATGAAGCTTCTCGGCTAATTCTCTTATTGATAAATCTTTATCTTCTCGTAAATCTCTTAAACGTGGATAATATGCCATTCTGTCCCCTATATCTCATGCTTATATTTATTGACATCTTACAACATATGATGTAAAATAACTGAAAATGTCCAACGAATGATGGACAAACAACAAGAGAAAGAGGTAAAAAAGATGAAAAGAAAGAATTATATGAAAAAGATCGTGACAGTGCTGGCAGTGGCAACCATGTTGATGAGTTCTTTGTCTGCATGTGGAAAGACAGAGGATACAACTACCGACAAACCAGCGGCAGAAGCATCAGTGGAAACAGAACAGACAAGTGAAGCAGCAGGTACAGAGACTGTTGCAGAGACAGAGGCGGTTGCTGCGACAGAAGAAAACACAGAAGGAGAAGATAACCGATTAGAAGATGATATGACGAAAGTCTATACATTAATTGATGCTTATAATGATTTATTATCTCAGCATAAATATGCGGAAGATCTTCTCCAGGCAGATGTAGAGTCATTAGATGATGCGGAATTAGGGAATTTAGGACTTACAACAGCTGATGGCAATGAAATCCAGACTCTTGGTGGATATTATTGTGTATTATCAAAATATTATTTTGATTATGTAAATAATGGAATTAAATACGGTGATGGATATTCTGATTTTAATGAATTATCTACTCAGATTTCTAATGAAGATGAAATTGTAAATGTATATGGTACAAGTAGTGGAGATACGAATACTTCAATTATGCTTGAAGCAGTTAGAGTTTTACCTTTCTTGGCATCTTGTGAAGCAGTACATGGTACAGATTTAGTTGAAACAACTGAATATGTTATGGGTGATTATACTTCAGCATATGCCATTCCACTTGATTGTGATGGTAATACAGGATTAACAGCTGTATTTGATGCTGATGGAAATCTTATGAATATTTGTTCATCAGATGATTTTGATCAGTATATTTCTTCTTTCCCGAATGGAGCAAGTGAATAAAGAAGCGTATGGACAGATAAGGAAATGGACTAGATACACGAATCAGTTCCATTTCCTTTTATTGTTACGAAAACATATGGAGGATAAAACGATGTGTGAAGCAGGATATGACTTAAAGTTACTTTTGAAAAACGAAGAGAATATCATCACGGAGACCAAATGGGGGAAAAGTGAAGCAGACAGATGTCCATATGCATGGGAAAAACTATATATCCCGTATTTTTCACAAAGTGGGTTTTGGAAAGAAGTTGATTTTTCAAAGGCTGCAAAGCGGGGATATGTGGAGAATGGAGAATGTAAGATATCCGGTGATGTAGTGTTTAACTTTGGAAAGAATAAACGCTATAAAAGAAATCAGAAGTTTGAATATTTTGCGGGGCTGTTGGAACGTGATTTTGCAGAACACAATTATCTGAGATATTTACAGGAATTGGAAGATTGTAATGCGCTGAATTATTCAATATATAATTTATCATTTATGCCTGTGACAGGCGGCTTAAATAATTTTAAAGGAACGAGCCGTCTTATGAATGAGGAGCATGGCCAAAAGCTGGACAGAGGTGATAAATTCATATATCGCATAAATGATTTCTATGAGAATAAAAGCATGGAACACATCATTTTTTCTAATACACATGGCAGAAAGAGTAAAACTGCAACGGCAGAAGAAAATACGCAGAAATTAAAAAATGTGCTGCTTACATTTCTGGACAAACTGAATGATGTGAATGGTTACTGTAAATATATGTATCTGATCGATGATAAGAAATACATCAGGAAGTTAGTAGAAGAAGGACAGAAGCCAATTGTGACCGGATGTGATGTTGTCCGATATATGAAACTTGCAGAAGAATATTGGATGATCAAATACAATAAAATAAATGAAATGATGTAGAGTAAAATAAAACAGATCGATTACGCAGGAAGAGACTTCAAAAAAGGGAGTCTCTTTTCTTTATAGCATAAATCGTATTTCAGACCACAAGCCCCGTTCTTCCACAAAATTGTTGTCAAAACCGCCACAGAGTTATAATATAGTAAAAAGACGTGCGCAAAGCAGTCCGTGAAAAGAAAAGTAACAGGCAGGTCTGGTTGATGCATAGAAGTGATCGTTACGGAAAATAGAGGAGAAAAAGATGTTATTAGAACCAATTATCACAAGTTTATTAGAGACAGACATGTACAAGTTTTCGATGGGACAGTGTATTTACCATCAGTTTTCAGATTATAAGACAACCTGGTCTTTTAAATGCAGAAACACCGACGTTCACTTTACCCATGAGATGGTGGAGGAGATCAAGGAGCAGATCAAGGCATACTGTGGATTGCGTTTCACAGAAGAGGAGCTGGAATATCTGCATAAGATCAAATGGATGAAGGGAAGCTATGTGGATTTCTTAAGACTGTGGCAGCCTCGATATGAAGATTATGAGATTACGGAGGACGCAGCATGTGGACTGACGATCGAAACATTCGGAACATGGCTGAACACTTCCTTGTATGAGATTCCGACACTTGCCATTGTAAATGAAGTTTATTTCCGCATGGCATATCATTATGACGATCTGCTTGCAAGTTTTGAGAAAAAGCTGGATGAAAAAATTACTTTATTGAAAAACAGTACCTATAACCTTGGACTGTTCAGCGAATTTGGACTCAGAAGAAGACTCTCTGCCGGGGCACAGGAACTGGCAGTGAAAAAATTAAACGAGAATAAATATCCTGGTTCTACGTTTGTAGGAACATCCAATGTTTTCCTTGCAAAAAAATATGGCATCACTCCGGTAGGAACGATGGCGCATGAATGGATCATGTGTGTCGGACAGGGAAATCATAAGCACAATCCGGCATATTCAAACTGGTATGCGCTGGATTGGTGGGTAAAAGAATACGGTATTTTAAATGGAACGGCATTGACCGATGCTATTACAACAGACTGCTTCTTAAGAGATTTCCAGTTGACTTACGCAACACTGTTTTCCGGTGTGCGTCATGACAGCGGCGATCCGTTTGAGTGGGGAGAGAAAATGATCCGCCACTACGAGAGTCTTGGAATCGATCCAAAAACGAAAACACTGTTATTTAGCGACAGTCTCGATTTCGAGCGGGCAGATAAGATCGCATCTTATTTTGCAGGAAGAGTAAAAATTGCATTTGGAATCGGAACTTATATTTCAAATGACACGGATGTTCCGGCGTTGAATATTGTCATGAAGACAACCAAGTGTAATGGAATGGATGTTGCCAAGATTTCGGATACTCCGGGAAAAGGCATGTGCAAAAATCCGGAATATGTGGAATATCTTCAGAGATGTATCAGCTGGAGAATGGAAAACGACAGATAAAAAGAAAGGTGTGGGGGTATGCAGAACTATTCAGGAGAAGCTGGGTTACAGTATCATTTACAGATCAGACCGGGGGATGTGGGGCGTTATGTGATCCTGCCGGGAGATCCGAAGCGGTGTGAGAAGATCGCAAAACATTTTGAGGATGCAAAACTTGTGGCAGACAGCAGGGAGTTTGTCACCTACACAGGCTATCTGGAAGGTGAGAAGGTCAGTGTGACATCCACCGGGATTGGCGGACCATCCGCATCAATTGCGATGGAGGAACTGGTGCAGTGCGGTGCAGATACATTTGTGCGTGTTGGAACATGTGGCGGAATTGATCTGGATGTCAAGGGCGGTGATATTGTGATCGCTACCGGATCAGTCCGCATGGAAGGAACCAGCAGGGAATATGCACCGATCGAGTATCCGGCAGTGGCAGATCTTGAGGTGGCAAATGCACTTGTTGCGGCAGCAAAGGAACTGGGGTTTACTTATCATACCGGAGTAGTCCAGTGCAAAGATGCATTTTACGGACAACATGAGCCGGAGCGCATGCCGGTAAGCTATGAACTTTTGAATAAGTGGGAGGCATGGAAACGTCTGGGCTGCAAGGCGTCTGAGATGGAATCAGCGGCATTGTTTATTGTGGCTGCGCATCTGAAAGTCCGCTGTGGTTCTGATTTTCTTGTCATGGGAAATCAGGAGCGCAATGCCCTCGGCATGGATAATCCGATCGTTCATGACACGGAGGCAGCAGTGACGGTCGGTGTGGAGGCAATCCGCAGACTGATCAGGGCAGACCGTGAAAAATAATGCGTGAGCGGGAAAAGTTTTACCTGAAAAGCAGATTTCAATGGAGAACAGAAAATGGGGTGTGAGAATCATGGAAGCAAAAAAGTACCGTAGAATTTTTACAATTGTAGTTGATTCCTGTGGAATCGGTGGAGCAAAAGATGCAGAACGTTTTGGCGATGCGGGAACCGACACGTTAGGACATATTGCGGAGACGGTGGGCAATCTTTCAATTCCGAATATGCAGAAACTTGGAATTGCCAATTTAAAAGAGCTGAAGAATATCGCACCGGTGGAAAAACCAATGGGATATTTTACAAGACTTTCTGAGGCGAGCAACGGAAAAGATACCATGACCGGACACTGGGAAATGATGGGACTTCATATTACCAAGCCATTTTTGACGTTTACCGAGCACGGTTTTCCAAAGGAACTGATCGATGAACTGGAAAAACGTACCGGTCACAAAGTGATTGGAAACAAGAGTGCGAGTGGAACCGAAATCTTAGAGGAACTGGGCGAGGAAGAGATCGCAACCGGGCACATGATCGTGTATACATCTGCGGATTCGGTTCTTCAGATCTGTGGAAACGAGGAAACGTTTGGGCTAAAGGAACTTTACCGCTGCTGTGAGATCGCCAGAGAGATTACCATGAAAGATGAATGGAAAGTTGGGCGTGTCATTGCAAGACCTTATGTTGGAAAGAAAAAAGGTGAGTTTGTCCGCACCAGCAACCGTCATGATTATGCCTTAAAGCCATATGGAAGAACCGCATTAAATGCGTTAAAAGACGCCGGATATGATGTGATCTCTGTCGGAAAAATCCGGGATATTTTTGACGGGGAAGGAATCACGGAATCCAATAAGTCCAAAAGCTCGGTACATGGAATGGAGCAGACGATCGAGATCGCAGAGCGCGATTTTACCGGACTTTGTTTTGTGAATCTGGTAGATTTTGATGCACTTTGGGGACACAGAAGAAACGTAAAAGGATACGCAGAGGAACTGGAACGCTTTGACGTGAAACTCGGCGAACTTCTTAAGGTACTTCGGGAAGATGATCTTCTTATCATTACGGCAGACCACGGAAATGATCCAACCTATAAGGGAACAGACCACACCAGGGAACAGGTGATGTTTGTTGCATATTCGCCTTCCATGAAGGGATCAGGAAAGCTTGAAGATCAGGATACATTTGCAGTGATCGGGGCAACGATCGCAGATAATTTTGGTGTGCAGATGCCGGAAGGCACGATTGGTACGTCATTGCTTGCAGAGTTGAAGTGACATAAGAACGTGAAATACTGAAGTGACAGAAGAGTGGAAAATACTGATGTGCTGGCATATTGGGAAAGCAAAATAAAGCAGAAAATCAAGAAATACATCTTTGCATGATGAGTAAGCTATACGATGCCTGGGCAGCCGGCAGGAGAAAGGAAAAACATGGATAAAAAAGATATTTTAAGCAGAGTAGATCACACACTGCTTTCACAGACTGCAACATGGGAAGAAATCCGGCAGATTTTAGACGATGGAATAAAATATGGATGCGCTTCTGCCTGTATCCCGGCTTGCTATGTGAAACAGGCAGCAGAGTATGTCGATGGAAAACTGCCGATCTGTACAGTGATCGGATTCCCAAACGGATACCACACAACGGCGACGAAAATTTTCGAGACCAGGGATGCGATTGCAAACGGAGCAGAAGAGATTGATATGGTCATTAATATCGGATTTTTAAAAGACAAACGGTATGATGAAATCGAGCAGGAAATCCGAAAAGTTCATGAGGCATGCAGTGGAAAAACCTTAAAAGTGATCATTGAGACATGCCTTCTGACAGATGATGAGAAGATCAAGATGTGTGAGATCGTGACGAATGCAGGCGCAGAGTTCATTAAGACCTCCACCGGATTTTCCACCGCAGGAGCAACAGCGTGGGATGTAGCGTTGATGAGAAAACACGTTGGTGCGAACGTGAAAGTAAAGGCAGCCGGAGGAATATCTTCTTTTGCGGATGCAGAAAAATTTATTGAACTTGGCGCAGATCGGCTTGGCACGAGCCGTCTGGTGAAAATTATGAAAAATGTATAAGTCGTTGGATTTTTTTGTACACTCGGAAACAATATAGTAAATAACTTTATGTGGGGTGAGTCTGCAATAATCTGCATTATCGGTGCCGGCGTGTTTTTGAAAAACATGTTTCATTTAAAAACGGATGTGGTGAACATAAGTATATTTATGTAAGATGTTATTTTGACATGAGTTCTTTTACTTCTTCCACACCGTAGGTATCTCCGGCTTTCTGGAAAGCGGTGATAGCTTTTTCAAAATAGACAGACGCATCCTCTGCTTTTTCTGACGCTTTCAGGATTTCCCCAAGACCGCGGTAAGCACAGCCGATGGAGATAAGATCGTTCGACTTTTCAGCAAAATCTAAGGCTGAAAGCATGTTTTTTTCTGCGAGAGGAAGATCATGAAGCTTCATGGAAACATAGCCCTGCTCATAGAGATTTGCGGAGCGGGCAAGTGCATCATCCGGGAAATTTTTTTCAATGAGTGCTTCTTCCTGTAAAAATAAGTTCATAGCCTTGTCATACGCACCAGCCATCCGTTCGATCATGCCTGCCTGATGGATTGCAATGTGTTTTTCTTCGTGATCAATTGCACACGAAATCAACTGCGAAGCGTAGGTACGAGCCTCTGCAAAATGTTCTAGAAAGCTTTCTGCATAAATCAATCCCATGAGAACCTGCCAGTAATTGTCATGGTCGGTGGAAGGAATCTTTGCATAACATTCTTTATAAAGCGTTTCTGCATCAGTGTAATTGCCTGCGTCAAATAATGACCAGGCTTTCGATAGGGTTTCGGTCATGGGAAGCCTCCTTGTTTCTCAATTATAATATTTCTTTTCCGACAGGTTCTCCCCAATCAAAATCACAAACTGAAATTTCATCGTTATATTCAGCAACGCGTTCCTCGAATGTTTTGTGTTTATATTTATTCAAGACAATAGATTTTGGGAGCACTTGATATTTTTTCAAAGGGATCATAACGCTTTGGTTATTCATAAAAACACTCCATATCGTAAAAAATGGAAATCTAACTAATAGTATCATAGCATAAAATATAGATGGTGCAATCATATTTATGGAATTAAAATTCTTGTTGTAACTGACAAAATTTCTCAACAACAATATCTCTTCCTTGTATCCCCAATATCATGTGCTATAATTCTCTTGAGATTAGTTACGACTAACTAAAACACCAAAAATGGCAGTTGCCAAATACGTTTTTTGAAAAAGGGGAGACTATGTCAGAGGAAGAGAAAAAATTTTTGGAGATCGTTGACCTGAAAAAAGGTTTTGGAAGTGGAGAAACACGTCAGGAAGTATTGCGCGGAATGAATTTTTCCGTGGCAAAAGGAGAATTCTGCGTTCTGCTTGGACCGTCCGGTTCCGGAAAATCAACTTTATTAAATATTATCGGAGGAATCGACAGTGCCGATTCCGGTTACATCTTGATCAACGGTGATAAGCTCGAAGATATGAGTGAGAAGAAACTAACCCAATACCGCAGAAAACATCTCGGCTATGTATTTCAGATGTACAATCTGATCGCCAATCTGAACGTGAAGGAAAACATTGAAGTCGGAGCGTATCTTTCCGACAATGCGCTGGACATTGACGAGCTGCTTCACACGCTGGGACTTTACGAGCACAGATACAAGCTGCCGAATCAGTTGTCCGGTGGTCAGCAGCAGCGTGTTTCCATCGGTCGTGCGATCGTGAAAAACCCGGATATCCTGCTCTGCGATGAACCGACCGGCGCTTTGGATTATAACACCTCCAAAGAAATTTTAAAACTGATTGAAGATGTAAACAAAAAATATGGAAATACGATCATCATGGTAACACACAACGAGGCAATCAAGAACATGGCAGATCATGTCATCAAACTTCGTGATGGAGCCGTGCGCCACAACGAGAGAAATGAACATAGGATTTCAGCGGCAGATCTTGAGTGGTAAGGAGTGTGGCAGTCATGAAAAAGAAAAAAATTAAAAATCCGCTCATCAGACGTATTCCGCGTGAATTGCTCGGTGACTGGAAAAAATATCTTGTGGTGGCATTATTCCTGATCCTCACGATTGGCTTTGTTTCCGGTATGTATGTTGCAAATGAGAGTATGCTCGTTGCAGCAAATGAAGGCGTGACAAAATATAAGTTAGAGGATGGACATTTTGAGCTGGACAAAAAGGCAGATGAGACGTTACTCGCTGCTATCGAGACAGGAACAAAAGCGGACGTCAAACAGTATTATCTTGACAAAGCAAAAAAAGAACTGGACGAAAAGTTGGATGAAAAGGCTTATCCGGAAGCCTATGACAAGGCATGGGATAAAATCGTAGAGGAAATCGATGATAAATATGCTGACGCAGAAGAAAAATATGAGTTAAACGATCCTGATTTTACAGAAGTTCCGGTAAAAGTATATGAGAACTTCTTCCGAAATGAGGAGGAAGATTACAACAACGACGGCGAGGCAGAAGGAAACATCCGTGTCTATGCAAAAAATGATAACGTGGATCTTGCCTGCCTGCTTGACGGAGCATTTCCGGAAAAAGCGGATGAGATCGCAATTGACCGTATGCATGCAGACAATGTCGGCGTCAAAGTGGGAGATGAGATTTCTGTCAGCGGGCAGAGGTTCAAAGTTGTCGGACTGATCGCCTATGTCAATTATGCGACACTGCATGAGAAGTCAACGGATATGATGTTTGATGCGATCAAATTCGATGTGGCTATGGTCACACAGGAAGGATTTAATAGTTTACATAAAACTGTTCATTATGCTTACACATGGAATTATGTGGATACTCCTGCAGATGAAGTGGAGCAGAAAGCAAAATCCGATGATTTCATGAAAGCACTGCTCACACAGGTTGTGTGTGCTGACATAGAGTTAGAGGACTATATGCCGCGCTATGCAAATCCGGCTATTAATTTTGCAACGGATGATATGGGTTCAGACAAAGCTATGGGTGGTGTTTTACTGGATATTTTGATCGTGATCATTGCATTTATTTTTGCAGTGACCATCAGCAACACGATCGTGAAGGAGGCTTCTACGATCGGAACACTGAGAGCTTCCGGTTATACGAGAGGTGAACTGGTCAGACATTATATTTCCATGCCGGTGATCGTGACACTTCTCGCAGCGTGCATTGGAAATATCCTCGGCTATACCGTATTTAAAAATGTGGTTGTCGGCATGTATTATAACAGCTACAGTCTTCCGACTTATCAGACAGTCTGGAACCCGGATGCCTTTTTCAAGACAACGATCATTCCGGTTGTTTTAATGCTTGCGGTCAATCTCGTCGTCATTATAAAAATGATGCGGCATACACCATTACAGTTTTTGCGTCATGATCTGAAAAAAACAAAACGTAAAAAAGCAATGCGCCTGCCAAAATGGAGCTTTTTAAGCCGTTTCCGCCTGCGTATCATGTTCCAGAACGTGACGAATTACCTGATTTTATTTGTGGGGATCTGGTTTATCGGCATTATGCTCGCAATGGCGGTCGGTATGCCGGAGACGCTCGACTATTACAAATCCAATGTTTCAGATATGATGTTCACGAATTATCAGTATGTGTTAAAGTCTTATGAGAATGAGGATGGAGACATTATCACAACGGATAATAAGGATGCAGAGAAATTCAATATGACATCTCTGCAGCACAAGAGCGATACGTTAGATGAGGAGATTTCTGTCTACGGAATCGAGGATGACAGCCGGTATGTGAAAATCAGTAACCTGTCTGCCCTGAAAGGAAACGAGGCATATATTTCTGCTTCCTATGCAGATAAATACAGCCTGAGCGTGGGCGACACAGTGGTTTTGGACGAAAAATATGAGAACAAACCGTATGAGTTTGAGGTTGCAGGAATCTATGATCACAGTCAGGCGCTGGCAGTATTTCTGTCCAATGAGCAGTATTGTGAAATCTTTGACATGGACAGTGATGCATTCACAGGCTATCTCTCGGATTCAGAGATCACAGATATTGATGAGGATGAGATCGCAACTGTCATCACAGAACACGACATTACGAAAATGTGTGACCAGCTCGATCATTCCATGGGCTCTTATATGACCTACTTCCAGTATCTGTGCATCCTGTTATCCGCAGTATTGATTTACCTGCTCACGAAGCTGATCATCGAGAATAACGAAAATGCAATTTCCATGACAAAAATCCTGGGCTATGAGAACCGGGAGATTGCAAGTTTGTATCTGTTGTCCACGACCATCGTTCTTGTGGTAATTGATGTTGTCAGCGTGATTTTAGGTGTCGTCATCATGAAGGTTGTCTGGAGGATCATGCTCTTTTCCTACAGTGGATGGTACGCTTTCCGCATAAGCACGATGGGCTATGTGAAAATGTTCCTGTTTATACTGATCGGATATCTGCTTGTCATGGTATTGGATTTCAGAAGGATCAAGCGTATTCCGATGGATCAGGCACTGAAAAATGTGGAATAACAGGAAAAATATAACCTGACAGGAGAGCGTAGAAATCACATAAAAATTAAAGTGCACATGGCAATTGTACCATAAAGCAGCTGCCGGAAATGGGAGCATCCACAACCTGGATGTTCCCATTTTGTTTTTCAGTGAGCTCCTTTGCAATGCAGAGTCCAAGACCAAAGTGTTCTCTGTCGGTATGGGCATCGTCGGCGCGGTAAAATCGTTCGAAAATATGGGATTTCTTTTCCTCTGAAATTCCACATCCGGTATCTTCGAATAGAAAACAAAGCATTTCATTTTCAGCATGGCAGGAGAGTGTCACTTTTCCACCGGATGGTGTGTAACAGAGTGCATTATCCACGATAATGGAAAAAATCTGTTCTGTGCGGTGGATATCACAGAAGCAGTCCGGGAGAATTTCTTCCGGCAGAGTGAGGATAAGGTGAAGCCCGTTTTTCTTTGCCAGTGGTTCGAACTTTTCATAAGTGTCTAAGAGCAGCAAATCGGGCTGGCAGGCTTCCGGTTTGATGGTGAGCGTGTCAGCATCCGAATTTGCGAGCAGCAGCATATCGTCAATCAGACGTTTCATGTGGACGGTCTCTTCGGACATCAGATGGAGAAAGTGGTTTCGTTCCGCTTCATTTGAACATTTTTCAATGGATTCCAAGCTGGAGCGGACAACCGCTAATGGGGTGCGTAGCTCGTGGGAGGCGGAGGCGATGAATTGTGTCTGCTTTTTCTGTGCAGTTTCGACTGGTTCTAACATTTTTCGGATGAAGAAGTGGAAAAAGAGAAACAGCAGTAAAAATGCGGCAATATTTGCAATGATCACGATAATTCTTAACGACAGCATCTGGTGAGACTGTTCGGCGAGCGAGCGCAGGATCAGAAAGTTTAAGTAGCTGCCGCCTTTTGGGATACTGCCGACGGATGCAATGTAGGGAATGTTATCGCCGGAGTTGAACTGATATTCCGTATGCGAGGAAAGCCTTTTATTTTTCGTGAAAAAAGGAGGGTTCCCGGTAAGCTCTTCTGCGGCGAGAAGTGCATTTTCACATAATTGCTCGTCTGCAGTTGTCTGATGATACTGGTCATAAAAGAGTGGAGTCCCATTCTCATAAAGATAAATCTGGATAGAACTGTTTTCCTGTAACTGGTTTAACCACTGGTGTGAGATGACATCCTGCTCCTGCAAATGGGAAATGACAGAACTTGTCTCTGTGAGAAAAGCGGTTTCGTTTCCCTGCTTTATATTTTTTTTTGCAACAAAAACACACAGAGCACTTAAGGCAAGGAGAATGATCTGTGTGACGCAGGTACAAAATAAGGTGAGTTTGCGATGCAAAGCCTGATAGGTTGTGCCGGAAAAGGTGAAGTGTGGAAACATGAGAAACCTCCTGATAATGTACATAAAGCAGATAGGATAGTGAAAAAAGGTATCTGTAAATTGCAATAAGGATAAAATAATTGAAAAGTAACGGCAGCTATACAGAAGCTTCATGATCTTATATGGAAAATCAGGGATCAGGAGGAAGCCAGCGTATATCCGACACCGCGGATGGTTTTTAAGGCAAGCGTGCTTCCAACGTAGGAGAGCCGCTTGCGCAGGTAATGGATGTAAGTGTCAAGGTTACAATCCTCCACTTCTGCATCCACGCCCCAGACACGGCTAAGAAGTACTTCACGGCGGATGACGAGCTCAAAACTTCGCAGAAGAACTTCAAGCAATCTGCCCTCACGACCGGAGAGCCGGATGGAGCCAGTAGATCCACTTAGCAGTCTCGCGTTGCAGTCATAACTGATGTCGCAGATGGTAAGTAAATTGTCATCTTCCCATTTGCCGCTGCGTCTGCCGAGGGAGCGGATGCGGGCGGTCAGTTCTTCGAAGGCGAATGGTTTTACAATGTAATCGTCTGCACCGGCATCCAGCCCTTCAATCCGGTCGTAAAGTTCGCCGAGGGCGGTGATCAGTATGACAGGCGTGGAAATTCCGGCCTGTCTAGCTTTTTGCAGCACGAGCAGACCATTCATAGTCGGGAGCATGCGGTCGAGCAGGACAATGTCGTGCGCGTCCTGTAAGAAGAGGTCAAGACCGTCTCTTCCGTCGTGGCATACATCCACCTCATAAGCTTCCTGCTCCAACTGAAAACGCAGGGTTTCACAAAAATTCAGATCATCTTCGATCAATAAAATACGCATAATAATGTCTCCTGAGATTTATAAGGATGAGTATAGCATAGAAATCTTAGAAAAATCTTTAAATTTGTAGATTATTTTGAAATGTAACAGTTAAATTATTACTTAGCAGGAGTCTGTATAAATTCAAGTTTTAATTGCATACCAAGCCCATGTGCAAGTTTTTTGACCATACTTAAGCTTGGATTTCGTGTACCATTTTCGATGCGGCTGATATCAGCTTGCGTAATTCCGGTTCTGGCAGATAAATCCTTTTGAGTGAGGTTTTGCTGTAATCGGGCATCAATCATTGCCTGAATAATATCATATTCCGGTTGCAAAGCATCATATTCTGATTTGATTTCAGGATTTTGCAGGACTTTCTTTTTGTAATCTTTATAATTGCTCATTACGGTGCCTCCATTCATAATCGGTTTTATATTTTTTGGCGAGATCAATAGCGGATTTAGGAGTTTTGGCTGTCTTTTTTATAATCCCATTTGTCAGAATAATTTTTTGACCTATAATAAAAAAATAAAATACTCTGTTAATATCAGAACCATGTTTGGTGCGAAGCTCGAATATTCCATTTTCAAGTAGTTTAGAATAAGGTTCTCTTAATAATGGACCATTTGTTTCTAATAAATCAATTGTCCGTAATGTTTTTGCAAGGAATTTAGGTTCCAGAGAGTCTAAAAAATCCTGAACAGGACATTTACCATCCGCCGTATCATAAAAAATGATTTCGTACAATAGTATTCCTCTTTCCGTTAATATTATAGTATGTTGTAAACAACATATTGTCAAGATATCAATTTTTTTCCTCTGCAAGTTTTTCCATTTTAGCTTTATAAGCCATCAGCCGTAACAGATAATCCGGCATTTTGCGGTTTCCAAGTTCCCAGTCCTGGAGTGTCCGGTAAGGAATTTCGAAATATTCGCAGAATTCTCTGCGTGTCATGCCGGTACTTGTTCTCAATTCAATTAAATATTCTCTACTATCCATAAAACCTCCTGATATAATATGACGTTTGTTTTTGATCCAAAAATATTTGCAATTTCAGCGTAGCATGCACCTGTGGAGGAAGTAACAATCATACACAAAATACACACATTGCGTATAATTTTATGTATTATAACACACGCAAAGCGTACATACAATGCAAAAAATAAAATGAAAGACAACAATTAAAGCCAAATTTAAAGATTTTTCTAAGATTTCTTCTGTAAGATAAAACCAGAAACGCAAAATGCTGCATGTAGAATGCCAAAGCAGAGGAACAGCTGCTTGTTCTGGCAATGATTGTGGAGCTGCAATTATAAAAGCAAAATAAAAAAAGAAAGGTCATGAAAACAAAATGAAAAATGCAAAGATAAAAAACAGGCAAAAACTAAGCATGCTAGTTGTCACAATGGTTTTAGTTCTTCTGATGACATTGATAGCAGGAATATTCACCGGCTGTGGAAAAAATGCAGGCGGAGGCTTAGATGGAACAGAAAGCAGTGGCACGAATGCTGATGGCAGCGCAGGAGGCGGCAAAGGAAGATTTATTGAATCAAAAGTAGCACTTCCGGAAGAGATCAATAGCATTTTACAGTTCAAAGCACTGTCAGATGGAACACTTGAAGTTGTAGGGCAGGATGCAGATTATAGCATCTATGTGGCAAAAAGCAGTGATGGAGGCGGCAGCTGGGAGACAACACCGCTTGAAGATATCTCTTACAGTAATGTCGCAGTCGCAGAGGATGGAACAGTTGCGTTTCTTGATTACACAGAAAACGGATTATGTCCGGTTACAATTGTGGACGCGGACGGAAGCACACATACATTTTCGATTGAAATGCCTGCAGAAGATGCCGTTGTATCAGTTGCAGCATTTGACAGTAACAAACAGCTGATCGTGCGCGATACAGAGGGCGTCTTGTATGGAATTGACTGTACAGATGGAAGCAAAACAGTGACATTTGAAATCGATGAGGATACCTATATTCCTTATTTTGATGTGGTTGGAACGAATTGCTATATCGTCACAAGTGACAAGGTGCTTTGCTATGACACGACAACCGGAAAAGAGACGGACGAGCTGACCGCATTGACTGAGCAGATCTGCTCAGATGATAACCTCGTTTATCGAAATACCGATACCGGACTTCCGGTGACGTTTGCAAAAGCGGAGAATGATAACAGTATTATTTTTGCAGATTATAAAGGAATTTTCCACTATACAACAGGTGGAGCAGTTGTGGAGGAGCTGGTACAGGGCGAGCAGACTGCATTGAGCAACAGCGGTGCGATTTTTTACGGAGTGTATATGCAGGATGAGACGCATCTTTTTGTGGCAGGAAATAACGGAATGGAGGGTGCACTCTACAGCTACACCTACGATGCAGACGCGTCTGCCAACCTGAATCAGGAACTCAATATTTATGCATTGCAGGATTCCGATACGCTGCGTCAGGCAGTCAATATTTTCCGTCAGGAGTATGCAGATATTTATGTAAACCTTGAAATTGGCATGACGGATGATAATGGAGTGACGTTAGAGGACGCATTGAAGACGTTGAGCACGGATATCCTGGCAGGAAATGGACCGGATGTGCTTATCTTAGATGGAATGCCGGTGGACAGCTATGTGGAAAAAGGAATTTTAACAGATATCAGTGATGTTGTGGATGAGGTAAAGGCTTCGGATGGACTTGTGGATTCCATTGTGAAAGACAGCACAAAGGATGGAAAGATATATGCGATTCCGACACGTTTCTTAGTATCATTTATCACGTCAGATCAGCAGACGGTAGATGCAGGAAAGTCCACGCAGGCACTTGCAGACCGCATCGAAACCCTGGCAAAGGACAAAAGTACGACTTATGTGGTACAGCAGAAGATGGCGGAAGAGTTACTGCTTGATTTTTACAATGTAGATTCCAAAAACTGGGTAAAAGAGGACGGAAGTCTGGATGAAACGAAAGTTTCCGATTATCTGACACAGGTGAAACGTATTTATGATGTGGATGATCACAGCGATATTGAATCCTATGGCAATTTTTTTGAGAGCGGAATGTGCGATGGATACCGTTATGGAACATTAGACAGCATGGATTTATTTGCAGAGACATGTAAAGTGGAATTTGGAACCATTGCAGATGTCGAGGATTTCCAGTTGATGTTGAGTGCAGGGTCGACGGACGGAGCGGTTTATGGTGCATTGTCGAATGGTGGAATTTCTACCTATGTCCCATTTTTACAGGCAGGTGTGGTATCAGGAGGCAATGAGGATGCAGGAAAAGCATTTGTGAAAACATTGCTCGGCAAAGAGGCAGGAGCTTCCAGCAACGGAATTCCGGTGAATGAGGCAGCTTTAAAGGATCAGATCAATGCATTGATGGGACGGACGGAAACAAGCATGGCATTTAACAGGGATGGAAGCGACAAAATCTATACGATTGAATACCGCTCCATGACACAGGAGGAAGCAGATGCGATTTTAGCGCAGCTGGAAGCAGTGGAGCAGTCAGCACTCACAGACCGTACGATCCAGAATCTTGTGATCAAACAGGGAACAAGCTATGTAAAAGGAGAGCAGAACCTCGAAGAAACGGTAAATGAGATCACGAAGAAAGTGAATCTGTATCTTGCAGAGCAGCAGTAAAAAAGGAAGAGGATGGGAGATTGCAGCAGGCTATGAGAAAGGCATGAGGATGAAAAGACATAAAATCAGAAAAAAGCGAAATCCCGGCTGGTATTTTCTGTTGCCCGAATTTCTGGGAGTATCGGTGTTTGGACTGATCCCATTTGCAGATGTGGTGCGGCGCTCTTTTTTCCAGACCGTGGATGGCAGTTTCGTCGGGATCAGTAACTACGTGCAGGTGATAAAAAATGATGCGTTTAATCTTGCAGCGAAAAATACACTGCGTTTTGTGGTCACCTGTATTCCATGCCTGTTGCTATTATCGCTGATCCTGGCAATGCTGTTGCAGCAGGTTTTGATTTTGGCAGAGAAAAAGAAAAAACATCGGAATGTGACGATGGAACAGTTTTACCGGGGCAGTGCAGCGGCACTTAAAAGTATGTATCTGCTTCCGATGGCAATCCCGGCGGCAAGTGTGGTCGTACTGTGGAAGATTCTTTTTGACAGCCACGGATTTGTGAACAGTGCGATCCATGCGCTGTCAGGAATGAGCGGAATCGGGCAGATTTTAAACGTTTTGTCGGTGCAGGAGGTAGACTGGATGAACACCGATGCCGCATTTGGAATCCTCGTATTCAGCTATGTCTGGAAATATTTAGGATACGATATTGTGCTCTGGATGGCGGGGCTTTCTGCAATCCCGCAGGGGATTTATGAGGCGGCAGATATGGACGGAGCCGGAAAATGGAAAACGTTTTTCTATATCACACTTCCGAATCTCCGCCCGGTGGCATTTACCGTTGTCATTTTGTCGGTTTTAAATTCATTTAAGGCGTTCCGGGAGGTTTACATGGCAGCGGGCAGCTATCCACAGGAAAATATTTATCTGTTGCAGCATGTGTTCAACAACTGGTTCCAGACGCTCTCGGTGGATAAGATGGCGGCGGCATCTGTGATGCTCGCGTTTGTAATTGCGGTGTTTGTGCTGTTACTTGAGCGAAGCTGGGAGCGGGAAGGATAATGAACAGGAGACAGCAGATAAAAAGGAAGATGTACAATATAAATACAGAAAGAAGAATCTCATGAAGAGAATAATAATAACAGGAATACTGATTCTGGCGGCAGGTTTGTGTCTTGCTCCGGTTCTCTTTCTGCTTGTCGGCACTTTTATGGGAAACCATGAAATCTATACGTGCATCGCACCTGCACTCGGAAAGGGAGATGGGCTTGCTATCTGGCATCTTTTGCCACAATACCCGACGTTGCAGAATGTTGTGGAGCTTCTTTTCGATTCACCAGAATATTTTCAGATGTTCTGGAACTCGATTTTTTACACGGGGGCAATTCTGGCAGGGCAGATGCTTTTTGGCATGCCGGCAGCGTGGGGGCTGGCGCGGTATTCTTTCCGCGGAAGAAAAACAGTTTACCGGCTGTTCATTCTCGTGATGATGATGCCGTTTCAGGTCACGATGTTGTCGCAGTATCTGGTGTTAAACCGTCTGGGAATGCTGGACAGACCGCAGGCAGTCGTTTTGCCCGGAATTTTTGCAACGTTTTCCGTCTTTATTATGTACCGCTTTTTCCGTGGAATACCGGAAAATGTCATGGAGGCGGCACGTATGGACGGGGCGGGAGAATTCCAGATTTTTTTGCGGATCGGCATACCGCTTGGAAGTCCGGGCATCCTGTCGGCACTGGTATTTTCGTTTTTGGACTGTTTTAGCATGTTAGAGCAGCCGATGACGTTTTTGAAAACAAAAAGTCTCTGGCCGTTGTCACTTTTTCTGCCGGAGATCACGAGCCAGAACGCAGGATTTTCACTCTGTGCATCACTGGTGACGATCCTGCCCGCGATGTTTGTTTTTCTGGCAGGACAGGACTATCTGGAGCAGGGAATTGCGATGGCGGGAGCGAAGGAATAGTGCAGGAGCAGAATGTAAATTAGAATGAAAATTTGGTTTACATAATATATGCTATGAACAATTACGATAATGAAAAATTGCAGTAGAAAATGATATGACAGACAGAGTGTAATTGAGAATATGAAAAATATAAGAAAAAACAAAAATTCGGAAAATGAAATAGCAGTAACCGGAAAATCGGGAATTTTCTGGTTAAAAGGGCTGGCTGGTTTACTTGCGGTCATGCTGGTTTTCACGATTGCATCGCGGGTGGTGGCATCCATCACTGTCCCACAGGTAACGGCATCAGATCCGTCATCCGGAAAGATCGAGCACACGGTTATGGCATCGGGAACCGTGGAGGCAGGCGGCGAGAAAGCGATTGTCACAGAGGAAGGAATTCTGGTTGCACAGGTCAATGTGCATACGGGAGAAAGCATCGGGGAAGGAGAAACTCTTTTTGCACTTGATATGGACAGTCTGGAAGATCAGATTTATGAGCTGCAGAACCAGATCAAAAAGCTTCAGCTTGAAAATGATTCCCTGAAGAAAAATAAAGCGCAGGCAGACGCAAAGCAGCAGCTGGAGTTAAAGCGTGCGCAGGAAGATTATGAGGAAACGATAGCGAAGAATACAGTTTCCGATGGGAAGGCAAATGAGGCATTGCAGAAAGCGGCGGATGCGAAAAGTCAGGCAGAGAAGGAATTAAACAGTGCGAAGGATGCACTCGCACAGGCGGAGAAGGAGCTGAATGCAGTCAAAGAGGAACTGCAAAATGTGAAGGATGCAGCTGCGGCAGAGCAAAGTAAAGATACCGCAGATCAGACAGGCGAAGCAGAAAAGAAAGATACAAATTCAACCATAACACAGAAGCTCCAGCAGTTAGAAGAAGCTGTGCAGGAAAAGCAGAACACATACGACACAATTCAGGCAAAAGTTACTGAAAAGCAGGCGGCACTTGACTCTGCCAGCGTCGCATTAGAGGAGAAGCAGGAACAGCTGGAATCCAGTACAAGTACTGCAGAGGATGCAAAGAAAGCCGCAGAGCGCGCGGTAGAAGATGCAGGTCTGTCTGCAGACATCGATCACACGCAGGAAATCAACGCCATTTCTTTAGAGCAGTACCAGAAACAGTTAGAAAAGCTGAAAACCCTAAAGCAGCAGAACGGAGAGATAACTGCACCATCCTCCGGGATTATTACAAAAGTATGTGTGGAAACCGGGCAGAAAACAACAGACACGGCGGCAGTTGTCATGAGCGATGAGCAGAGTGGACTTTTTTTTACTACGACAACGGACAGCAAAAACAGGGAATATCTCTCAGTGGGAGATAATGCAACGATTACCGGTGTCGGTAAGGAAACGTCTGACTGCAGTATTGTTTCCCTGGAAATATCGAAAGACGGAAGCAGCATAAAAGTGTCAATTGCTATGCAGGGGGATGATTTCTTGCCGGGTGAGAGCGCACAGATGACTGCCACAAGAAAATCGGAAAGCTATGATTACCTTGTGCCGGTTACAGCCGTTTGGCAGGAAAATAACAAAGCGTATGTGTTACTCTTAGAGACGGAAAATACAGTGCTCGGAGAGCAGTATATCGCGAGGAAGGCGGAAGTGCAGATTTTAGATAAAAACAGCAGTTATGCAGCGGTAAGCGGAAACTCACTGAGTGCGGACTGCCAGATCATCACAGATTCTGATCGGACGGTTGGAAACGGGGATGTTGTGCGGATGACGGAGTAAGGACAGAACAATGAAAAAAATAAGTTACAGAAAAAGGATTGCAAGTCTGGCTTTTGGATTATTTGGAGCTGTATTTTTGGTATTTGCATGCGTTTATCATAATAAAACAGAGGATTTTTCCAATATCATCACAATCCAGTCTGGGGAAGACAAGTTTACCCAGAGCGAAATATCGTCAATCCGGCAGGATACGGCATCCGCAGAGACATTCACAGCGTGGACAGAGCAGAAAAATCAGACAGTTCGTGCTACGATAAACGAACGGAGCAGCAACGCGGATATTTTGTTACTCTGTGGAGATTCCCACTCCGTCCTTCCGTGGGGAAAAAATCTGCCGGAAAGCGACACAGAGGGCTGCATCCTAGGTGCATCCTTAGCGGAGCAGTTGTTTGGTGGAACAGAGGTGGAAGGACAGCAGATCCTATACAACGGAAGAGAGCTTACTGTGCGCGGTATCGTAAAAGAACCACAAAATATAATGCTATGTCAGAGCGCTGCAAACGATGAGACAGCTTCCGGAACACAAACTGGAAGCAACGGAAACCAGCAGACAGGCTCATCAGAAAATAATCAACAGGAAATCTGCTATGACAAAATCAGTCTGCTCTATACAGACAAGTCGAAAGCGATTAACAGGACTGCGGCAGAATTTATCAGCAGATATGGATTAGACGGTCAGATCCTTCATTACGAATACAAACGAAATCTAAGCTGGTTTACAGACTTGATTCCGGGAAAATGGTCCGACTTTTCCGGTTGGAAGGAGAATTTGAAAACACTGCAAAGTGATGAAAAAATATTAAAGCAGTGCGAGAAGAGCACGGTCGAAAGCCTTTATTTGGAATGGATCTGGAAAAGAAACAATTGTTTCCTGATGTGTCTGGTTATGGCAGAGTTGTTATAATAGCTCCAGAGGTGGTATATAAGTGAGAGGGGCACTGAAACTTGTAATTTGAAATACGTTATGTTAGTATAAATTACGTCAGTGAACATTTCTCACTGATACAGTTTTTAAATAACAGTATATTTTAAAAGTAAGACTCCGGAGGTTATCAGATACATGAGACATTGATATTTTTCTAATTCAATGATGGAAAAACTGGCAGAGATCAAAGATGGCACAGTTTTTAAATCAGGTTACAGATAGGTGTAATCTTTTTTGGGTTACAAAAAAGAAGATCAGTCAACTGATTACGAATTAGAAAAAAAGGAGATATCTCATGAAAAAATTAAAATTTGATAGTTATGATGGAGTCTGTTTTTTGAATGGACTTGTCTTTTTTGCGCCGGTTGCGTTGCTGGTAAGAACGCAGGCTGGTGTGTCAGAACACGTATTTTTCCTCCTTCAGGCATTATTGTCTGGCGTGATTTTTCTGGGGGAAATTCCAACAGGATTTATAACAGATAAAATTGGATACCGGAAATCCCTGATCCTGGCACAGGTGTTGCTGCTTGGCGCGAGAAGTTTATTGCTTGCAGCCTTTGTGAGCCGGTCGCTTGTACTGTTTGTCGTGGAGGCAGTTGTAGAGGGAATTGCGGCGTGCTTTACCTCCGGGACGGGAAGCGCGTATTTGTACGCTCTGTATGGAGAAAACGGATATCTTGCAAAAACGGCACACGCAGGAAATTTCGGAACAGCAGGTTTTATCATCAGTACAGTTGCGTATGCCGGGATTTATAAAATAAGCGGTATGGAAGGTTTACTGATTACAACTGTAGTCATGAATATTATAGCGGTTGTATGCTCGTTCTACCTGAGAAGTGAAAGCAGTAAAACGGTAATTGCAGACAGGAAGGAAGTACAGATTTTAGCGGTATTTAAAAACAAAAAAGCATTTCTGTTTGTGATTTCGCTGGCAATTTTCAGTATCGCATGGCTTCTGATCAACTTCTTTTACGTGGAAAAACTTGAAAACTGCGGTTTGCCGGTAGAATGGATGTCATTGATCATTTTGAGCTATTCAGCCGTACAGATGCTGTCAGAACCCATTTTAGGAAAATTGTCTGACGGAAAAAACGGAAAGTCCGGCAGGGGAAAACTGCCCGCAGTTACAGCTGCCGCAGCAGGGGTGGCATTTCTTTTTTTTGGAGTGGTAAAATTCAGGGCAGCCGTACTGCTTCTAATGCTGATATTGCCGTTGCTTTTAAATCTTCCGGAATATCTGCTGATGAATCTGGAAAATCAGTTTGTGGACGAAGCGGAGTGTGGCAGCCAGCGTGCGGCAATGCTGTCTGTGCTTAATATGGGTGTGAATCTGGTGGAGATTCTGACGCTGTCAGCCTCAGCATTTTTGACGAAAATCGGAATCCAGTGGTGCTTTGTGTTTGTGGGATGCTTTCTGATGGCGATAGCGCTTCTATTTGCCAGAATACAAAAATAGAAGGAGCGAAAACCGCTTCCTCCTATCAAAATGATCCGTAATTTTACCACAGACCTAATACGTATTGCATCAGCAAACTCATACAGGTAATACCGATCCAGCAGCTGAATCCAAGAAGCAAAGGTTTTGCTCCTGTTTTCACTAATTTCACAATATTGGTATTCAGACCAATTGCACTCATGGCAAGAACGATGAAAAACTTGCTCAAAGTTTTTAGCGGATTGAAAACAGCTGCTGGAACACCGAAGTTCACTGCTATTGTTGTAATAATGGATGCAATTATAAAATAGAGAATGAACATTGGAAAAATCTTTTTAAAATCCACTTTATTATGATCCGTTTGTTCCCTTCTGGTTCGAAGAAAAGCAAGGACAAGCGTGATTGGGATAATTGCCAGTGTTCTTGTAAGTTTTACGGTGACAGCTTTATCCAAAGTCGCCGAACCAAGGTTGTACATGGAATCCCAGGTGGAGGCAGCAGCGGTAACGGAAGAGGTGTCATTCACAGCAGTTCCGGCAAAAATACCGAAAGCTTCTCCGCTTGTCTGGGAAAAAACGAGAACGGTGCCAAGCATAGGAAAAAATAAAGCGGCAAGCATATTGAAAAAGAAAATGACAGAAATTGATTGTGCAACTTCCTCGTCATCAGCGTCAATGACAGGAGCAGTAGCTGCAATTGCGGAGCCTCCGCAGATTGAGGAACCTACACCGATGAGTGTGGAGATTTTTCCGGGAACATGAAGGATTTTATGTAATACCCAGGCAACAACAAGGGATGTTGTGATCGTTGCAAGAATGATTGGAAGCGATTGTTTTCCTGTCTGCAGGATGACAGAGAGATTCATTCCAAAACCAAGTAAAATAACAGCATATTGCAGGATCTTTTTGGACACAAATGTGATGCCGCTCTGTAGAGCAGATTTATCGCTGACCAATAATGTAATGACCATTCCTAGGAGGATCGCAAAGACAGGACCACCTACAATTGGGAAAAATTTTCCTAAAATCCAGCTTGGAATCGCGATTATCAGGCATAACAGCACACCTTTCCAATTTTTCTTAATAAAATTCATATTCATAACCTCACTAAAAATATTTTGATTCTTACGGGTTCCTATGATAGCATAAACACATAGAGATGAAAAGTAACAAGCCAAAATAAAAGGAGCAGTCATGCAGACAAAAGGAAAGAAAAAAATCATAGATAATGCGGGAGCATTGCAGAAAAAATACGCATGGAAATCACAGAAAACGCAGGATACAAAGAAACCGGCAGCAGTCTGTCCGTATGCAAAAAAATGCGGCGGCTGTGATTATCAGGGAATGTCCTACGAACAACAGCTGCAGGAAAAACAGACCTATGTGCGCAAAAACATTGGGGATTACTGTAAAGTTCTGCCGATCATCGGAATGGAAAATCCGTATCATTACAGAAATAAAGTACACGCAGTGTTTGATGTGGAGCGCAGGGGAAAACATGCAAACGGAGGCAGGCGTACCGCAGGAAACGGACATGCAAAAGCGGCACCGGGCGGCGTGATCTCCGGTGTATACAAGGCCGGAACCCATGAGGTCATCAACATTGATTCCTGTGAGATTGAGGATGAGCTTTCAAGCGCTATCATCCGTGATATCAGAGGACTTTTACATTCGTTTAAAATAAAAACTTATGATGAGGACACCGGATACGGTCTGCTCCGGCATGTTCTCGTGCGCCGTGGTTTTCACAGCGGCGAGGTGATGGTAGTGCTGGTGCTTGGTTCCCCGATTCTTCCATCCAAAAATAATTTTGTGAAAGCATTGCGGAAGCTTCATCCTGAAATAACTACAGTTGTGGTTAATATAAATGATAAACAGACCAGCATGGTTCTCGGAGAAAAGGAAACTGTTATTTATGGAAAAGGCTATATTGAGGATACGCTCTGTGGCTGTACCTTCCGTATTTCGCCAAAATCATTTTATCAGGTGAATCCGGTGCAGACAGAGATACTTTATAACAAGGCGATTGCGTATGCGGGGCTGACCGGAAAAGAGAAAGTGATCGATGCGTACTGTGGAACGGGAACCATTGGTCTGATCGCTGCGTCTCAGGCAAAAGAAGTGATCGGCGTGGAGTTAAACCGTGATGCTGTGAAGGATGCAATCATCAACGCAAAACGGAACCACATCCAAAATGAACAGTTTTACAATGCAGATGCCGGAAAATTTATGGTGGAGTTGGCAGAGCAGAACGAAAAAGTGGATGTTGTTTTCATGGATCCACCGAGATCAGGAAGCGATGAGGCATTTTTATCCTCAGTTGTAAAACTTGCACCGAAAAAAGTGGTCTACGTGTCCTGCAACCCGGAGACACTTGCGAGGGATTTAAAATATCTCACAAGACATGGATATCAGGCTGTCGAGTGCCAGCCTTGCGACATGTTTCCGTTCACGAAACATGTTGAGACAATAGTTGCACTACATCGGACAGACATGTCCGGTGCAGACAATATGGCCTTTTCCTTAGCGTAGCTGTATCATCAAGAAAAGAATTATCGGAATTATTCTGATGGGATGCAGAAGCGACGGAAGTACGGAGCACTGGTTTTACGAGATATCGCCGTGGAGATTCAGTATGTACCGGAAACTTGGTGTGATGATGCAGAAGGAAAACGACTTCGGTATGAGACTTATGCAAAGCAATTTATGGAACGATTTAAGAAAGCGGCATAAAGGCATATCGGAATCCTGCGAAATTTCATTGATTGAGTGGGATGTAATACATACGAAAGAGCGTTCAATAGTGAAATCGAAAGTTTACCACTGACCGATATGTGGTATAGAAAAGGTCGGGTTGATGGTTTACCGCTGACCAATATGCGGTATAGAATTGGTTGGGTCGAAAGTGTTGTTCTCCACCGGTATCGGTGGAGATTCTTTTATTATGGAAGTTTATAATTTATATCGGGTAATGTTTGACCAGTTGGACGGGAAATGCATTGCCTGAAGTAATTTATTTTTTTGAGTGGGTGATGTGGCTGTGCAAAATCTATTAATTAGTTTGGTTAGTTCTTTTTTCAAGGATGTAAAATCATCTTTATCCAACAGGTATCGAAAAGCTATGAGCAATGCAAACATATCATGTTTTCCGTAAAGATACTGGGTACCTTTTTGAGGAATACCCATTTTCTTATGCAGTGCAGTATCGGGTATTTCGAATCTGGTTTCAAAAGAAAATAGCCGTTCATTATGTGCACATATATTACGAAATACAGTAAGTACTTTTAAATATTGGATTAATTCTTTCTCTGTAATATTGCCATAATGCACACTAACCTTGGATTTTATGCTTGGGAGCATAAATGAATACATTTTCGAAGTTTGACCAAGCGTAAGAGTTTTCATTATAACCCATAACGGAACGTTACCATAAGTTTTTCTCTGGTAGACTACATAATTATGCTCTGTGTTCTGATTTGCCTCGTATGTCAGCATAGATATCAGTTTAGATATGTCTTGTCTGTTTTTTCTTGAAACATTGTAATTGAGCGGATTTAAATATGCTGATTGATTTTCTGAAAAAGCCTCACAAAAAGAGTAGGAAATTAGCGAACGGATTTTCTGCTCAATATGGCAAATATATTTGAATACAAGGGAACGAAGATTTTCGTCAAATTCATATAATGCAACAAGGTCGGTAAATTTTGTTCCATTTTCATATGTTCTGGTCATTGGATTATAAAATATATCTTTGTATCCATCAATTAAGGAGTAATAGCCAATATCATGCAATTTCCCCTCAGCATATGACAAATCGGAAATATTAAGTTGTTTTTTCTGAGTCAGAATATTTATCTGATCAGAGTATGTAATAAAGGGTTTAATTGGCTTCTTTGGCATATTTTTCTCCATGTATTTTTGTAAAAAAAAGGAAGGCCCGCAGGTCTTCCTTCCGGTCGCAGGCATCGCAAGTTTCTGCAACCTGATCACTAGCAGATATATTACCACTAATGTCCGCTAAATGCAAGCGGTATTTGGGTTGAATCTGCAATATTATTATATGACTGAAGTGAAAAGTTTATTTCCACTTTGAATAGGGCAAAGTAGATTTTAGTCTTTCATTTATTTCTACTTCCACCACTGTTGTATTTAGTCTTATGATACTAGATTTGCTGTTCCTAAATACAATAATGATGGTGAATTAACAGGATATAATATTTTTAAAGGCAGAATGGTAATAAGACATGCCCAAGATAATAAATTATATTTATATGATATTTTGAGAATAAAAAAAGAAACGAGTGAGCCGCATGAGTAAAAACTGTACGGTTGAAAAACTCATTTCCTGCGATTTATACTATATCAAAATAGTGTAGTTGTCAATCCGAATTTTCGGAAAATATGCAAAGTGCAATTTAGAGGGATACATCCTTTTCTATGCCTTTTTGTGACAAAGCAAGAGTCATTGCTGCCTCGTATATTTAACCATTTTCCCCACGTATAATAATAATATCATTCAATTTCAAAATCGTGTCTTTTTGCGGAAGCACAGACAGGTCATCACGAAGCACAAGAAAAATGGTGACCTGCTGTGCTTCTTCGATTTCTTCTACCGTTTTTCCGGCAAAACGTCTGTCCACAAAAATTTCCGCAATTTCCTTGATATCGGCATCTTTGAGATTGGAGATGCGGCTTTTCCGCTGATACTGTTCCACGAAACCTGCACTGATGATACCGGTTGGGATTGCAACCGCACCAACGCCTAAGTAAGCGATACAGATTGCCATAATGCGCCCAAGTGTTGTAATCGGGTAAATATCGCCGTAACCGACGGTGAGAAGCGTTGACATGCTCCACCAGATACCGCTGAAAGCGTTGCGGAATACCGCAGGCTGTGCATCGTGTTCTACGCTGTACATGCACAGACTGCTGGCGAGCATGAGAATCAGCACAATAAAAACAGAGGAGATAATCTGATTTCTTTTTTCATATAAAACAGTTGTGATTACGTTGAAAGAGTCATATTTGGCATTCAGACGGAACAGGTGGAAAATTCTTGCCACGCGCAGCATACGGAAAATGACAAACCCGGACAGGAAAAAAGCAGGAATGATCGTGAGCAGATCCACAATACCGTCAAAAGAAACGAGGAAACGGATCGTGGCTCTGGACTTGCTCATTCCCGGATACAGATAATTTGCAGTCCAGATACGAAGGGCATATTCAATACAGAATATAAAAACAGTCACAGCTTCCACAACAAAGAACAGTCCTGAAAAAGATGACAACTGGTCAAAAGTCTGTAAAAAAGTGACAAGAATATTGCAGACAATGGTGATTGTGATAAAAATATCAAAAGCGCGGCTGAGGCGGTTGCTCTTGTCGCCGATCTGAATAATGTTAAAGATTTTTTCCTTCATGTCAATGTTCCTTCTGGTGGAGTGTTACAGCGTTAAAGACTGGGTGGAAATGCTGTTAAAAATAAGCTGGAAAGTTGCCTTTTTGGACTCTTCCAGATGAACAGTCATCTGTTCAGCAGCCTCCTTCCAGTCATTGCGCAGGCATGCGCGGATGATGTCCAAATGTTCCTGAAACGTGTTGTCCAGACGTTTGGTTGAGATATTGCCGGTCATATAGCGGAAACGTTCCGCCTGTGTCTGGATCATATTGTAATTCTGGTGAATATAAGTATTTGGGCACGCATCGACAATAAAATTGTGGAATTGTGTGTCCAGCTCGTAAAAATAATCGTGGTTCTCATAACAGTTATTATTAGTCTTGTTCGAGCTGAATATGTTATAAAAATCTTTCAAACGTTCCGGTGACATGGAACTACCGTAATTTAAAAGGATATAAGGCTCGTACATCTGCCGCACTTCAAAAATCATATTGATCGTATTAATAGAAAGAGGCATTACGATAATGCCTTTTTTGGGTTTGATCTCGATGAGCCCTTCCTGTTCCAGACGGCTTAATGCATCCCGGACTGGAGTACGGCTTAAGCCAAGCTCGGAAGTGAGCAGTTCTTCATTTAAAAAAGTCCCCGGTGCATATTCGCAGGTGACGATCTTCTGGCGGATTGTATTGTAAGCCTGTGTTTTCAGATTTGTTTTTGGCATAGCAGTTGCTCCCATACATAAAAATTCCTTTTCATTTTAACATAGTACAAAGATAAATACAACACTGCTTCAGATGAAATGAAATATGACGTAGTTCTCCAAGCTCAAGTGACGGTGAAAAAATGTAGATGTGAAATACTTGTAAAATATAAACAAAAAATGAAAATAAATTAAATGCAATATGTACAATTGACATGTAAATAGATAATGATTATAATCTGATGTATACAACAATGTACGCAATAAAAGTACAAAGATAAATACATAAAGAAAAAAGTAAGCGTACAAAAACAAAATAATAAGAGGAGGATGTCACGTGAAAGCAATGTACATTAATGCACCGGGCGAGGTTGAAATCAAGGATATTGCTCTACCGGTGAGAAAGGAAGGGGAAGTTTTATTAAAACTTTTATACGGAGGAATCTGTGGAAGCGATCTTGGATCTTACCGCGGAACATTCGCATATTTTGATTATCCGAGGATTCCGGGACATGAGTTTTCTGCAGAGGTTGTGGAAGTTGACGAAAATAACGAGTATGGAATCAGACCGGGAATGATCGTGACCTGTAATCCGTATTTTAACTGTGAACACTGTTATTCCTGTGACCACGGCATTGTAAATGCCTGTATGGATAATCAGACAATGGGATGCCAGCGCGATGGAGCATTCTGTGAGTATATTGTAATGCCGATAGAGAGAGTATATGATGGAAAAGGAATGAACCCGAAAACTCTGGCAGCAATTGAGCCTTTCTGTATCAGCTATCATGGTGTGAGCCGTGCAAATGTAAAAGAGGGCGACAAAGTATTAGTGGTCGGAGCTGGAACAATCGGTGTGCTGGCAGCAATCGCTGCAAAAGCGAAAGGAGCAACCGTCTACATTTCGGATGTGTCTGAGGGAAAACTGGAGATGGCAAAAGAATTTGGCGTTGACGGTACATTATTAAATGATTCCCCGGAGTACTTCACGGAGAGAGTAGAGAAGATCACCAACGGAAACGGATTTGATGTGACAATCGAGGCAGTCGGACTTCCATCCACTTTCCAGAACTGTATTGACGCCTGCTGTTTTGGTGGACGCATGGTTTTGATTGGAGTTGGAAAAAAGAACCTTGACTTTAACTTCACGTTAATCCAGAAGAAGGAGTTGAATGTATTCGGATCGAGAAATGCATTGAAAAAAGACTTCCTCGAACTGATCGACCTTGTAAATGCAGGCAAGGCTCCATTGGAGAAAATTATCACCAATGTTTATCCGTTTGATGACGCTGCAAAAGCCTTTGAAGATTTTGCACACAATCCTGGAAATATGTTAAAAGTTGTTTTTCATTTTAGTAATATTAAAAAATAAAATAAAGTAAAGAAAGGAAAAAAATTATGAAAAAGAAAATGATGAGCTTAGTTATGGCAGGAGTAATGGCAAGTGCGATTATTGGTTGTGGAACAGACAATAACAGTAATCAAGAGGTTAGTACATCTCAAACAGAACAGTCCGAGAATGGTGTGCAGTCTACGGAGAAGATATCTATTAGCGTGGGTTTTGAAAACAATATGAAGGATTCCATGTCAAAAGCTGTAGAAAATTGGGCAGAAAATCTTGCTGAAATTAGTGGTGGAACAATGGAACTTGTTTTATATCCGGATAGTCAGCTTGGAAGCAAGAGTGATTTAATTGATTCGATGCAGATGGGGGAAAATGTTATTACTGTTGCAGATGGCGCTTTTTTAGCAGAATATGGAGCACCTGATTTGGGAATCTTATATGGTCCGTATTTGTTTGAAAATTGGGATCAGGCATGGAAATTAGTCGATAGTGAATGGTTTGAAACTCAGGATCAAAAATTAAATGATAATGGTTTAAAAATAGTATCTGCTAATTGGAAATTGGGCGAGAGAAATTTATTTACAGTTGATCCGGTGGAAAAACCAGCTGATTTAAAAGGAAAAAAGATTCGTGTTCCGAATAATAATGTCCAGATCGAAGAAACAAATGCGATTGGTGCTACTGCAACACCTATGGGAGCAAGTGAAGTATATCAGGCTTTACAGACAAAAACGATCGATGGGCTGGAAAATGTTAATAGTGCATTGTTAAATATGCAATGGTGTGAAGTAGCTAAATATGTATATGAGGATAATCATGTATATAATATTGCTATTTGGGTATGTGGCTCAGATTTGTTTGATAGTTTAACACAGGAACAGCAAAATTGGTTAATTGAATCAGCAAATGATGCAGGGTTATATAATAATGAATTACAGGATAAAGATGCCGAAGCAGTTCAGGATGCATTAGTGAATGACTATGGTGTTGTAATTAATGAATGTACATCGGAAGACAAGAAAGAATTAATTTCCATGTGTGAGTCTTTCTATGAAAATGGTGCTGCATATGGATGGAGTGATGGATTATACGAGGAAATTCAGAATATTATTAAATAAACTGAATATATGGGGAAAAAAGAATGAGAGAACATATAAATAAGATATTACATATTTTAAGCAATGTAGACGTATATGTTTCCTGCTTATGTTTAATTACACTTATAGGAATTACATTCTTGGGAGTAATATGTAGATATGTTATTGGACAGCCTTTTACATGGCTTGAAGAAGTGCAATTAGCGCTGTTGACTTGGATCGGATTTCTTGGGGCTTCAGCTGCATTTAGAACTGGGGGACATATTGCCATTGAAATGGTAGTAGAATTGTTTCCAATGAAAATTCAGAGAATAATTCAGTGGTTTGTACGCGTGATTGTTGTTTGTACGTTGATTTACTTATTGATTCAGTGTACTGGGTACTTAAATTCATTTATTTCAAATGGACGACTGACAGCTGTATTAAGAATACCATACTTTATTATATATGCAATACCAGTAATTTCATGTGTTTGTATGATTATAAGTTATGTATGGTATGAAATAATAGGTCAAAAAAGGCAATTAGAGGAGGAAAGCAAGGATGAGTAATACAGTATTGATTATTTCAGCAATCGTAATGTTGGTTTTGCTTTTTCTTAAAGTGCCAGTATTTATTTCTATTTTGTTTAGTGCATCGTTATATTTTATTGCAAATCCGGATGTGAGCAACATTATGTTTGCACAAAGAATTATTGCGTCAAATCAAAGTACAACTTTTTTAGCAGTTCCGTTTTTTGCGGCGGCAGGTGCGCTAATGAATTGTACAGGTGTAACAAGAAGGATAATGGAATTTTGTAAAACAATTACAGGAAGAATGTGCGGAGGGCTAGCACAGGTTAATGTCCTTTTATCGACTTTAATGGGAGGTTTGTCCGGTTCCAATATTGCAGATGCAGCGATGGAGGCAAAATTATTGGTGCCAGAGATGGAAAAAGCAGGGTATTCAAAAGCATTTTCAAGTGCCTTGACAGCTACATCGGCTATTATAACACCTTTGATTCCACCAGGAATTGCGATGATTTTATATGGGTGTATTGCACAGGTATCAATTGGTAAGCTATTTATGGCTGGAATTGGAATAGGAATCTTATTATGTGTTGCGCTGATGATTACCGTTCATTTTATGTCAAAAAAAAGAGGATATATGCCGATTCGAGAACAACGGCTTGAAAAGGGAGAGTTATGGAAAGCAACTAAGCCGGCAATCTTTCCGTTAATGCTTCCGATAATTATAATTGGCGGAATTCGAATTGGAATTTTTACCGCATCAGAGGCTGGAGCAATGGCAATTGTATATGCATTAATTCTGGGTTTTTGTTATAAAGAAATGAATGGTAAACAATTCTGGGAAGCAATAAAAGAAACATGTATTAGTACAAGTTCAATTATGCTTATTGTAGGAGCTGCGTCTGTGTATGCGTGGATCTTGACCAAGGAACAAGTACCTCAAAAATTAACCAATGTTATTGTGTCTACAGTAGATAATAAAATTGTTTTTTTATTGATAATAAATGTTTTTTTATTAATTCTTGGAATGTTTATTGAAGGAACGGCATCTATGATTGTCTTAGTACCGTTGTTAGCACCAGTGGCAAGAGCGTATGGAATTGATGATGTTCAGTTTGCTATGATTTATATTTTCAATAGCGCTATCGGTGCATTGTCTCCACCAATGGGAACACTCATGTTTGTTACATGCGGTGTTACAAAATGTAAAACAAAAGATTTCATACGGGAAGCTGTTCCATTTTATATTGTGCTTGTAGTATGTTTGATGATAATAACATTTGTTCCAGCTGTTTCTACGGGATTAGTGAATCTATTATATTAATGTTCAAAGGAGTCAGAATATGACACAGGAAGAAAAAAATCGTCAGGATCCGGAAGTAGCAGAGTATTGTGAACGTAAAGAAATAAAAAGAAAATATGTAAATATTTCGTACGCTAATAGAACAGATTACGAAAAATTAGATATTTATTTGCCAGAGACAGGTGATGGACCATTTCCGGTATTGATCGACGTTCATGGTGGTGGATGGTTTTATGGAAGTAGAAGTTCAAAAAGAATGGATCCTGTTTTATTAGGACTTGACAAAGGATATGTAGTTGTATCAGTAGATTATACATTAAGTAAATATGAAAAGTTTCCATTACAAGTATGTGAATTGAAAGCGGCAATTAGATTTTTAAGAAAAAATGCGGATAAATACAAACTGGATGTTAATAAGATGGCAATGTGGGGATTGTCTGCCGGAGCACATTTAGCAATGCTTACAGCATATTCAGCAGATAGTAAAATGTTGGATGATGCAGAATTGAGTGATACAACTATTTCATGCCGACTGCAAGCTTTAGTGGCACTATATGGACCTGTAAATCTAGGAAATTCAGATGAATGTACGGAAGAATCGATGGAAAGCATTTTACTTGGGACGTTACCGCAGAATAGTCCGGAAACAGTCAAAAAGGCAAATCCATGTACATATGTTACAAAGGAAGCACCACCAACTTTTTTACAATATGGAGATGCAGATGAAATAGTATCAATTGAAAATGGTATGGAAATATATAAGACATTGGAAAATAGCCGAACAAAGCAGGATTATTATGAAGTGATACATGGAGCAAAACATGCGGATAAACTCTTCCGAACAAATGAAAATAATAAGAAGATTTATGAATTTTTAGAATTAAATTTAATGAATACAAATGATAAAAATTAAATGAAAATTCTACAAGCAACATTAAAAAGATGCCAGGTGATTTTCATCTGGTATTTTTTTACTTGAAAGGAAAGAGAAAAATGGAAAAATTAAATTATGATGTGATAAAAAAAGCTGGTTATGACGGATATCTTTTAGAAAAAGCACCGGAGAAAGTAATGCAGTTTGGCGAAGGAAATTTCCTGCGTGCATTTGTCGATTATTGGTTTGATCTTGCGAATGAAAAGGCAGGCTGGAATGGAAAATGCTGTCTCGTTCAGCCGATCGCACAGGGATTAAGTAACATGATCAACGAGCAGGAGGGACTCTATACGCTGTACCTGCGTGGAAGTGAGAATGGAGAAAAAGTGGATGACAGACGTGTGATCTCAAGTGTCAGCCGCTGTTTAAATCCTTATGAAAAAGCCGGATACGAAGAAATGATGGAAGCAGCTGCCAGCGATGATCTTGAGATTATTGTCTCCAACACAACAGAAGCTGGAATCCAGTATGATCCTTCCTGCAAAAAAGATGACTGCCCACCGTCAAGTTTTCCGGCAAAACTGACACAGGTGCTGTACCATCGCTATCAGGCAGGAAAAAAAGGGATTATCATGCTGGCATGTGAGTTGATTGACAACAATGGAAAAGAGCTGTTAAAATGTGTGAATCAGTACATCGAGCAGTGGGGATTGGAAGATGCATTCAAAAAATATGTCAATGAGGACTGCACCTTCTGTGGCTCTCTCGTAGACCGTATTGTGCCGGGACGTATCCGCGATGAAAAAGAGGTTGCAGAACTGGAACAGAAACACGGTTATGTAGATCCTCTGCTGGATGTTGGAGAAGTGTTCGGCGTCTGGGTGATCGAGGGCGATGAAAAATTAAATGATATTCTTCCATTTAAAAAGGCAGGACTTTCAGACAAAGTATTTGTCGTACCAGATATGAGTCCTTATAAAAAGAGAAAAGTCCGCATTTTAAACGGAGCACACATCGGATTCGTGCTGGGCGCTTATCTGGCAGGCGAAAATATTGTGCGCGACTGCATGCACGATGAAGTCATCAAAGGATTTATGAACAAAATGCTTTATGAGGAGGTCATTCCAACGCTTCCGCTGGATAAAGAGGATCTGTTAAAATTTGCGGCAGCCGTGTCTGATCGTTTTAACAATCCGTTTGTAAACCATGAACTTATGAGTATATCATTAAATTCCACTTCGAAATGGAAAGCGCGCAATATGCCGTCCTTCCTGGAGTACATCCGGGAGCAGGGCACACTGCCGGTCTGCCTGACCATGTCCCTTGCAGCGTACATTGCGTTCTATAGCAACGATATTCAGGCATTGACGGATAACGGATTGGTCTGCAAACGTCCGGCTGGAAATGAATATACCGTGAGTGATGACAGATGGGCACTTGAATTTTATTATGCACATCGGGACGATTCGGCAGAAGAACTTGTGCATGCGGTTCTCACCAATGAAAAAATGTGGGATCAGGACCTCTCCAAAATCGAAGGTCTGGAAAAAGCAGTTGTGGACGATCTGGTAAAAATTCGAGAGGAAGGGGCAAAGGCTGCTTATGCAAGCTGCCTGTAAGCGTTTATGAAAACAATACAGATAGCACCGGGCGATAATGTGGCAGTTGCACTCTGCCCGATTCCGGCGGGAGAACTTGTGCAGGCAGGAACACAGGCTTCTGTGAAAGTGCTGGAAGATATTCCGCAGGGACATAAAATTGCCTTAAAACATATTGCAAAAGAAGACAATATTATCAAATACGGATTTGCAATCGGACATGCAACGGCAGAGATTCAGGCAGGAAGCTGGGTACATACCCATAATATGGCGACGAATCTCTCCGGCGAGATCGCATATACCTACCAGCCAGAGCTTAAAATGCCTGCGCCGGAAAAACCGGAATATTTTAACGGATTCCGCAGGAAAGACGGACGTGCAGCGATCCGGAATGAGATCTGGATCATTCCGACAGTAGGGTGTGTCAATGATGTCGCTAAGAGAATGACAGCACTCAATCAGGATCTTGTGACCGGAACGATAGACGGTCTGTATACATTCGATCATCCATTTGGATGCAGCCAGACAGGACATGACCATGCACAGACCAGAAAGCTTCTGGCGGCGCTTGTGCGCCATCCCAATGCAGCAGCAGTACTTGTATTGGGACTTGGATGTGAGAATCTGACACATGAACAGTTCGTGGAGGAACTGGGCGATTATGATGCGGACAGAGTCAAATTCTTAACCTGCCAGGAAGTGGAGGATGAATTTGAAGCCGGAAGAAAATTATTGGAAGAATGTGCAGCCTATGCCGGACAGTTCCACAGGGAACCGATCCCGGTGAGCGAGCTTGTAGTCGGGATGAAATGTGGCGGTTCTGACGGACTTTCCGGTATCACGGCAAACCCGGCAGTAGGCCGTTTCAGCGACATGCTTGTGGCAAGAGGCGGTTCCACAGTTCTGACAGAAGTACCGGAAATGTTTGGTGCAGAGGGATTTTTAATGAACCGCTGTATTAATAAAGAGGTGTTTGAAAAAGCTGTCAGTATGATCAACGGATTCAAAAATTATTTTATAAGCCACAACGAGGTCGTATACGACAACCCAAGCCCGGGAAACCGCCAGGGTGGTATTACAACGCTCGAAGACAAGTCCTGCGGCTGCGTACAAAAAGGCGGTACAGCCCCGATCATGGATGTGATCGGATATGGGGACGCTGTTGTGACAAAGGGATTAAATATGCTTTATGGACCTGGAAACGATCTTGTATCAGCAACGGCGATGACAGCAGCAGGAGCGCACCTGATCCTGTTCACAACAGGACGCGGTACACCATTCGGAGCGCCGGCTCCGACTTTGAAGCTGTCCACGAACAGCCGGCTTGCGGAAAATAAAAAAGGATGGATCGATTTTGATGCAGGTCCGATCGTTGAAGGAGAATCCATTGACGACGCAGCAAAACGTCTGTTACAGTTGGTGATCGAAGTTGCCAATGGAAAAGAAACACAGACTGAGAAGCGTGGATACAGAAGCATTTCCATTTTTAAGGATGGGGTTGTTTTATAAGAGCATTCGCTTGATTTATAACAAAGCAGGGATATCCCTGCTTTGTTTTGCTTTTTAGCAGAAGGTCTGTTATGATTAAGAAAATAATGTATTTTTATACAAAAATAAATTTATAAGGGGACAAAAGAAAGCGGGGGAAAGAGTTTATGAAAAAAATAATACCAATCATTTTTTTTCTGGTTTTTGCTGTAATCGGAGTGGGGATGCTGATCGGAAGCTTTTCGATCTTGAACATGGAAACCAGTGCTATGGATGGAGCAGAGGAAATTACGGCATACATTACAGATATCCAGACACACAGGGATTCGGACGGAGATGTGGATCATGATGTGTTTGTGACCTATGAATATGATGGGGTAACGTATGAAGATCAGAAGATCACCAGCTACAGTTCAGACATGTATATCGGTGAGGAACTGACACTTTATTTCAATCCGCTGCGTCCGGCATGGCTGACTGTGAAAGGACATGAATACTATGGATTTCGCATGATGCTTTTTATGGGAATTGTGTTTTTCCTTGTTGGAATCAGTTATCCGTTTTATCAGTTGATCGTGAAATTGAGAAAAAAACGCATTTTGAAAAAGGGTTATATACTTCATGCAACGATTGAAGACATTGTGCTGAACACATCCATGAGAGTGAATGGACAGAGTCCATATGTCATTTACTGTTCGTATTATGATGCACTACAGAATCTGACCTATCGTTTCAAGAGTGATAATCTGTGGACAGATCCGGGGTATGTTTATCGACCGAGAGATCCGATTGAGGTTGCAGCAGATCCGAAGAATTACAAACACTATCATGTGATGGCAGAGGAACGGATCAATCAGAGAATTGTCGATTATACATAGAAAAAGAGGAATCCACATGATTACAACTGTTTTATTAGATTTAGATGATACCATTCTTGATTTCCACAAGGCAGAAAAGGAAGCGTTGAAAAAAGCACTGCAAAAAGTTGGAGTGGAGCCAACAGAAAAATTGCTGGCGGGATACAGTGAGATCAATCTGGCACAATGGAAAAAGTTAGAACTCGGTGAGTTGACGCAGGAGGAAGTAAAAATAAGCCGTTACCATATTTTTTTTGAAAAATATGGGATAACAGCATCGCCGGAAGAAACAGCAAAATGTTATGAGCAGAATCTTGCATATGAACACGAAAAAGTGGATGGTGCGCTCGAACTTTTACAGAAATTGCACGGCAAGTACAGATTGTATGCTGCATCCAATGGAACTTATGAAGTGCAGAGCAGACGTATTGAGGAATCCGGGATCAAACCGTATTTTGAGGACTTTTTTATTTCAAAAAAAATCGGGTATCATAAACCGGACAAAAAATTTTTCGACTATTGTTTTGCACATATTCCTGATTTTAAGCTGGAAGAGAGTGTCATTGTAGGCGACAGCTTATCCTCAGATATCCTTGGTGGGAAAAATGCCGGACTGACTACAATCTGGTATCAGAAAGACAGAAATATAACAGATCATGGTACGATCCATCCGGATTACCGTATTTTTGAATTGAGTGAACTGCCGGATTTATTAAAAAAATTGAAATAGCAGAGAAAATGCAGGAACAGAGATAAAAGCAAAGTACAGCAACAGAAATAAATGGAATAAATCACAGTAATGTGCTAAAATAAGAGAAATCATGGTTCAAATTCGAAATATGGAATGTCAGCGATCACAAGATAGAAAATCGTCAGGAAACATATTTCTGGCATAAGGCAGCAGGAAAGGATAGTTTTATTATGGAAGAAAAGACAACAATGGAAATCACAAATGATAGATTAGAGGAGGCAATCAAAGATTACGCAGCAGACCGGACAAAAGAAAAGCTTACAGCAGTCTTAAATCTGCTTCGTCCGACGAAACTGTTAGTTCCGGCAATGTTAAAAGCATCGGATCAGCCAACTCCCTGCTTTTTGAAGAGTGGTGCCGGCGAACAGTATTTTGTAGTGTACACCTCCAAAGAGCAGATGGCAAATGCACCAAAAAGCCAGGCACTCTTAAGCATGCCATTCCCGGCGTGCAACAGCGTTGCCGTAAAACCGGAATTGAATTTAAGCGGAATGGTCATCAATCCATTTACCGATAATCTGGTATTGAAGATTGAACTGATCCAGAAACTGCATGAGGCAGATGAGAAAATGGCAAAACAGCCAAAGCAGATCAAAATGACACCACAGCAGTTTCAGGCATTTGTGAAAAATCAGACAGAATTTTCTGTGATTCCAAAGCGCTTGTATACAGAAAAAGCGGAATTCGTGCAAAAACTCTGCGATGAGAAAGAGGCATTCGTCAATGAGCTTTTTGCGGCAGCATTCAAAGAGCCAAAACTTTATCCATATACAGAGGATGATTATTCCGTTATGGCATTGGATATTTCAGAGGATCTGACGCTTATCCGCGTGGATCTTCCGGATAAAGGATTAGTGCCGCCACTTTGCTACAGAATCTATATTACATACAATCCATTAAAAGATGAGGCGCATTATTATACGATCGAGATGACAAAAGAGAAGGATGTAAGACTTCTCGGCGGCGTGACAGAGGATGCAAAACACGTCAGCTATGGAAATGCACCGGTGGAGGGCGCAGAACTTCAGGAGATCATGAATCTCGCAAAAAATCCTGGGGAACTGACAAGTTAATTTGAAGTTTGGATTTGAACTGCCGCCTGCAGGTTATGTTATGGACTATCACAGCCTGCAAGCGGCAGTTTTTAAGTGAAACGCTAATTAATGCATGATGATATCCGCATATTGTCCGCGTACTACGGAGAGCAGTGCATCCGGATTGACGGTAATGGAGGTTCCGATACGCCCGCCGCTGATATAGATTTTGTCAAAATTTCTGGCGCTGTCATGAAGAACGGTAGGAAACTGTTTTTTCATGCCAAGAGGAGTGCATCCACCACGTACATAACCGGTAATGGCTGTGATATCTTTTACGTGGATCATTTCTACGGATTTTTCACCGACTGTTTTTGCGGCAACTTTCAGATCAACTTCCTCTGCAATCGGCAGTACAAAAACATAATATTGTTTACTTTTTCCCTGCATGACAAGTGTTTTAAAAGACTGTTCTACAGGGGCTCCGGTGGCTTCGGCGGTGTGAAGTCCGTCGATAAATTCGTCACATTCATAATTAATAATTTCATAAGGTATTTTATTTTTGTCAAGAATGCGCATGGCATTCGTCTTTACTTCTTTTCCCATGGTAATGTATTTCCTTTCAAATTGATTTGCAAATTATGAAATTTCTTTCCACTGTAGTCTAATCAAGACATGTTCGTATGTCAAGAAATTAACAATTTTTTTAGTTTTTTATACTTCTTTTATGAGCTGTATATTTACCGGAACCCAAAAGAATGGTATGATATTCGTTATAAAAGAAACAGCAATGACAAAAATTTTTGTTAAAGAGAGAGGATAGAAAAATGAAAGAGACATTAAAAAGAATAAAAGCGGATGTCATTTTATCAGCGTTATTGTGTGTAGCACTTGGAGTAGTTTTGATCATCTGGTCAGATGAGACAATTAGTGCAATCTGTATGCTGCTTGCATTTGGCTTAATTGTTATGGGTATTGTAAATCTTGTGGGATATTTTACAAATCACAGACTGACATCTTTTAACGGAATGCTTGGTCTGATCCTGGTTTTAGTAGGTATCTGGCTGTTTGCAAGACCGGAGTACATCGCTATGATCATTCCGATCGTTATCGGTGTTATGCTGGCAGTCCATGGGATCAGCGATATCAAAATGGCTTTTGAGACAAAGGCAAACGGTTATGAGAAGTGGTGGAGTCCAATGATCCTTGGAATTATCAGCCTTGCACTCGGCATTATCTGTATCGTAAATGCATTTGGGGTTGTGAGCCTTGCAATGAAATTTATCGGAGTCGCATTGATTTATGATGGAATCTCTGATCTGTGGATCGTTTCAAGAACCGCAAAAGCTGCAAAGGCTATGAAGCAGGAGGCGGATGCGCTTGACGTAGACTACAAAGAAGTGGATGATTAAACCGGAGTTTCACGGGTGTAGTGCCGCAATTCTGTAGTGCTTTCTTAGGGCTTGAAGGGCAGATATAAGCGTCCTCTCACAAGTCGTGATTTTATAGGTTTATGAAA
>ERZ1673693.473-NODE-473-length-47970-cov-9.690452_pt1 | contig 47970 bp, 40 predicted proteins | sample MGYA00580223_ERZ1673693 | MGnify/ENA primary metagenome ERZ1673693 (study PRJEB41218, sample SAMN15661741) | gut metagenome | host: Homo sapiens | place: Canada: London | collected 2015-08-20/2019-03-30 | study: EMG produced TPA metagenomics assembly of...
GAAAAAATGGTGCTGGGATGATCCCAGCACCTAGTTTGTCTACAGTCTGAAAGGAGACTCTGAATATTTCAAAGTCTCCTTTTTCGTTAAATTATATGGATTTTGGATATTTATAATATGTTTATGTGAAATTCGTATTCTTTGACTTCTCCTGCCTGTACATACTGGATATTTCGTTTTTCTTCGAATTTATCACCTTCGTCACTGCAGGTTGAGAGTCCTATCCATGGTTCCATTGCTACAAAGTCTGCTTCTTTGGCTGTGGACCATAGGATCAGGTATGGAAATTGTTCGAAATCTAGTCGTATCCCCTTGTTATGTTTTTTGCTCTTTAGTGTGACTGCTCTTGATTTCAGCTGATCTAAGATAACTGCATCCACTGAAAACAGATCATGTTTGAGTGGTAATGTGTCGGTATCTTCTAAGAAACCGCTTCTGTGTTCCATATCAATCAGCCCTGTTTCTGTGACCGGAGTTGGAACGGTGCAAGTTTCTTTTTTCTCAAAGACTAATTCGTAGTCATCATAGCTTTCTTCTTTATAGAGCGGACAATGGAAACCTGGATGTCCACCAATTTGAAATGGCATAATTTCTTTATCTTTATTTTCGATAATATATCTGATCGTAATCTTTTTGTCTTTCAGAGTATATTCAATTCCTAACTTAAATTCATATGGATATTGGGCAAGCATTTCTTCATTGCTTTCGATTTCGAATAAAATGCTGTTTTCTGTCTCAGTCACACACTTGAATTCTTTTTTTCTTACAATACCATGTCTTGGCATGTTTGTCTGTTTTCCATCACCGATCTGTGCTTTATCATCTCTGATACTTCCACAGATTGGGAATAGGACTGGTGCCTGACCGGACCAGTATTCTGGATTTCCTTCCCAGAGATACTCCACTCCATCATTGTCTTTGATAGAATGAAGTGTTGCTCCTTTGGATTCAAAGATGACTGTAAGTTTTTTGTTCTTTAATGTATATTTCATTGTATCTTCCCCTTTTATATCGCACGATCTATAATGTTTTGATCGTTACTTCTGGAAGGATATTTTCAACATCTTCCATACGGATATGTCCTGTTTCTGGATTGATTGCATTCGCTGCTGACACAGCGATCGCGTAACTTAATGCATCCTGAATCTCTTTTCCTTGTTTGAACGCTACTGCAAACGCTCCTACCATAGAATCTCCACATCCTACGGTATTGACTGCTTTTAATTTCGGTGGTTTACCATGGAAGATTCCTTCTTCACATACGACTAAAGCTCCATCTCCACCTAAAGATACAACAACATATTCGATTCCGTATTTCTCACGCATTTCTTTGGCTGCATCGATCGTCTGATATCTATTTTCGATCTTGATACCAAGTAAAGCTTCTAGTTCTTCGTCATTTGGCTTAACCATTGTTGGTCCTGCTTTGATTCCTTCTTTTAAGTAATCTCCACTCGTATCTAAAATGACTTTCTTTCCCTTGTTTTTGATCATTTTAACTAATGTTGCATAGATGTCTTTTTGAACCCCGGCTGGTATGCTTCCTGATATTGTGATGATATCGCTTTCGTCAACAATTCGGTCAAAATCTTCTAAAAACTGCTGTATTTCTTCTTCACTGACTGGTGCTCCAGGTTCTAAGTATTCTGTAGACGACTCATCTTCTGCCAAAATGTTGATGCAGCTTCTTGTCTCTGACTGTGTTTTTGTAAATCTGCTTGGGATTCCATCTTTCTTTAACATGTCTTCCACATAAGCTCCGTTAAATCCTCCGGCAAATCCTGTTGCTAACACTTCTTCTCCACAAAAATCTATGATTCTTGATACATTTAATCCTTTTCCGCCTGCAGAATTGACACATTTCTGGACACGTGCAACCGTTCCTGGTACAACAATGCCTTTGATATAGTATGCTTTATCTACAGATACATTTAATGTTACCGTTGTAATCATAATTATGCCTCACTGTCAATTAAAATCTTACCTTTTACAGTTCCTGGTGTTTTGTACATTTCGAATGCTTCATCAATCCTGCTTAATGGTATCTTCTTAAAGATTAAAGAATCTTCAAATTTTAACTGTCCTGTCTTGAAATAATGTGCTGTTAAGATCCATTCTTTTCCTGGAAATGGAGCACTATATGACATCCATGAACCTGTTAATGTAAATTCTTTTCGATTGATGTTTTCCCATTCTTTTACGGAAAAGTTTAATTCTCTTGTCGGTGTTCCGATAAAGCATACTCCCGCTTTATTCGCAGCCAATTCGAATGCATATTTCATTGTTGTAGTCACTCCAGCTGTTTCATAAATATACCCGAATCCTTTTCCATCTGTTACTGCCATTGCCTGATTCATAAAGTCTTCGTCTAAAGTGTTAATTCCTTCATCTACCCCTAATTTTTTCGCTAATTCAAGTCTTTCTGGACTAATATCAAATACAACAACTTTCTTTGCTCCAAAAATCTTTGCCCATTGTGCTGTGAATAATCCGATGGTTCCCCCACCAAGAATCGCAACGCATTCTCCTGCATGATAATCAACTCTGTTTAATCCATGAAGTGCGACAGTTGCTGGTTCAAAGAATGCCCCTTGTTCGAAGCTTACTTCATCTTCAAATTTGACTGCATTCTTTTCTGGAACTGTTACATATTCCGCAAAACTTCCAAATTCTCTAGACCCAATAAAGCTGTAATGCTTACACAAAGAATAATTTCCTTTCTGACAATCTTCACATTCCATACATGGTACCAATGGAACCCCGGCAACACGATCACCTTTTTTTAGTGTTGTAACTCCTTCTCCAACTTCCTCAATCGTACCTGAAAATTCATGTCCTAATACATTCGGGAAGAAATGACATGCATCTCCATTGACTCGTGGTACGTCTGATCCACAGATTCCTGTATATTTTACTTTAATTAAAACCTGCCCTTTCTTTGGCTGTGGTTTTTCAATTTCTTCATAACGAATATCATTTTTTGCGTGTACAACTCCTGCTTTCATGTTTATTCTCCTTCCTGATGTATTAGTTTGCTTTTCCTACACTCTTGCATACTTTCATTTTGGACATAACGTACTCTTTGACACATTCTTTTCCTGCTGCATTGTATTTTTTAGGATCAATGACATCTGGATTTTCTTCAAATACTTTTTCGACTCCGTTTGTGAATGCGATTCTTAAGTCCGTTGCGTAGTTTACTTTACAGATTCCTCGATTTACACACTCTGTAACGGTTGCATCTGGTACACCGCTTGTTCCGTGTAATACTAATGGAATATCAACAACTTTACGAATTTCTGATAATCGATCTAAGTCAAGTTTTGGTTCTCCTTTGTATACACCGTGCGCTGTTCCGATTGCCACAGCTAAGGATGTAACTCCTGTTTGTTTTACAAATTCGACAGCCTGTGCTGGATCTGTATATGGGTTGTCATCTCCACCATCTAAGTCATCTTCTTTTCCTCCAACTTTACCAAGTTCTGCTTCAACTGGAATTCCTGATGGTGCACATGCATCTGCAACTGCTTTGGATACTGCAACATTTTCTTCAAAACTTCCGTGAGATCCATCGATCATGATAGATGTGTATCCTGTTCTGTATGCCTGCATTGCTAATTCAAAACTGCTTCCATGATCTAAATGCATAGCTACTGGCACGCTTGCTCTTTCTGCTGCTGCTTTTACATTTGCTAGGAAGAAATCTAATCCTGCATATTTAACTGTAGATGGTGTTGTCTGCATGATAACTGGAGATTTTAACTCCTCTGCTGCTTCCATAACCGCCATGACCATTTCCATATTCTCTACATTGAAAGCCCCAACTGCATAATTTCCAGCCTGGGCATCTAATAACATCTGTTTTGTTGTAACTAAAGGCATCTCTTTTTCCTCCTCTAAAGTTCGGGGCAGACTTTTTTAAGTCCGCCCGTTCATATATTTACACTTTTATATCATTGTCTGCTTGTTTTTAATATTCGCTTTCTTTTAAAGCTGCTGCTCTCTGTTTAGATCCACGAACTGTAAAGATCATGCAAATCACATAAATGATTCCGATAATTACCAGTCCTTTGATGTTCTGCTGTGTCACGATCTGTGTATACAGATATGTGATTGGACTTCCACCCTGATCAAGTGCTGCTACCTGTGAAGCTCCGTTTGTTAGGTTTACAGATTTCGCTAGTGCTGTTGTCCAAGGGATTGCCTGACTTGCGATCCAGATGGTTGTGAACATGATCACACATCCTGAAATCAATGATCTGAATAAATTTCCTCTATGTACTGCTACTGCGATACCAATGAAGAATCCGATTGTTGCTAAATCACCAAATGGAAGGATTGTATTTCCTGGCACGATGATCGCGATCAAGATTGTTAATGGAATGAAGATCAGTCCAACTGTTACGACTTCTGAATCTCCAAGGATGATTGCTGGGTCAAGTCCGATATAAAATTCAGCTTCTCCAGACTGAGATTTCTTTGTTAAGATTTCTTTCATTCTTTCTGATAATGGCATTAATCCGTCCATGATACATTTTGTGATCTTAGGCATTAATACCATAACGGCTGACATCTTGATACCTAACTGGAATGCTGCTGAGAAATCATATCCAGCTAAGGCTCCTACGATTGCACCAAGGATACCACCGATAACGATAGGCTCTGCTAATACTCCAACTTTTTCCTGCAAATTATCGATTGAAAAATCAATTTTATTTAATCCAGGAATCTTCTCAATAATTGCATCAATTGCAAATGCAAATGGTGCCATCCATGTTCCTGTTCCATGAGGTACAGTAATTCCGTCTAATTCAAAGTAATCTTCCATTAATGGTGCATAAAGATCACCAAATTTATAAGCAATGATAGCATGAACAACAACTCCACCAATACCGATTGCAAAGTTTCCTGTGACTGCATATGCTATTGCTCCTGTAAATGTCATATGCCAGATATTCCAAATATCAATATTGACTGTTTTTGTAAGTTTTAATATTAACATGATAATATTAACTAAGATTGCTACTGGAATTGCTACTGTTGCAATACTTGATGCCCATGTGATTGGGGACATTCCTGGCCATCCAAGGTCTACAACACTCATGCTTAATCCAAAGTTTTTAGACATCTGCTGTGCAGCTGGTCCAAGGTTTGCGTTCATCATGTCTACGATCAGTCCTAATCCTACAAAACCCACACCAACCATCAAACCTGCACGAACCGCTTTACCAATTTTTACTCCTACGATAATACTTAAGATCGCAATTACAAGTGGAAGCATTGCGGACGCTCCCATATCAATGATGTAATTGATCATATCTCCAAAAATTCCCATGTTTTTCTCTCCCTTTTTTTTAATATAATTCTATATTTTTACATATGCTTTTGTAAAAGAACCATTTTAAAATAAACGTTTATACAGAAATTTTATATTCATTTCTTATGTCATTTTAAAATGGTCTCTTACATTTGGTCTGTTCTTTCATCTTACTTGTTTAATACTTCAAGGATCTTAGCTTTTGTCTTATCTACACCTAATCCTGATACAAATGGCATTCCTGTGATAAGAGGCACTCCGAAGTCTCTTTTTACTTTTGATGTTGTTACGATCAGATCTGCTGGAAGATTTGATGCGATTTCTGAGATTCTTACCTGTGCGATTTCAATATCAATGTTATTTTCTTTTGCTAATTCTACGATTGCGTTTGCTGCGATTGTTGATGTTGCGACTGCTCCTCCACATGCTACGATTACTTTCTTCTTCATAATTACATATTCTCCTTTTCTTTGATGATTTTGATGATTTCTTTTGCATCTTTTGCTTCGATTAATTTCTTTAATACTTCCTGATCCTGAAGGACTGCCAAGATTGCCTGTAATAATTCAAGATGTCCTTTCTCATCAACTGCCAGCATGAAAACGACTTGTGCATTTACATATTCATCGTCCGTTCCCATTTCCACAAATTCGACTGGTTGTTTTAATGTTGCGATTGCTATTCCTTTTTTATTTACATGACTTACATCTGTGTGTGGAATCGCAACTCCTTTTTCTCCTGTGTTGATTCCTGTTGGAAATTCGGCTTCACGATCTTTTAAAGCCTGCACATAACTTTCTTTGCAATATCCTTGTTTTACAAGTTTTCCTCCGAGTGCTTCAAAAATGTCATCGCTAGATTTTGCTTCAAGTCCCGGTATGATCAGTTCTTCCTTAAGCTTTTCCCAAACCATTTTTGTGACTCCTCCTTTTTACTCTATTTTCTGTTACTTTGAAGTGACGTCCTTTCGATGGTTTTATTATATTATGAGTGCAAGGAAAAAAACAGTCAAAAGGCTTTCCGTGTTTTTTGCAAAAATATAAACAGGTTGAAAACTTTTCAAAAATCTGTGAAAGGTTTTCAACCTGCTTTACTTTCTTCTATAACAATTCCTCTTATTATTTAATACGCATCTCGTACTTTCTTATGATGTCTGCTGCCTCTTCTGATGTCTTTGCCGCTACAAGTTCTTCCTTGAACCCTCGGTTTATCAGCATATTGACCAGATGGAAGAACGCTTTCATATGTTTCTTATGGTCTTCTGTACTCATGCAGCAGAAAAATCTTACCTCGGTGATCTCTCCATCAATATCTTCGATCATAACGGGTTCTTTTAAACGGATCAAGTTCATTCCAACTTCATTGCATCCTCTGTCAAATCCTTCATGTGGTAATGCAAATTCTGGAGAGATTACAATGTAGGCACCATTCTCCTTTACATTATCAATCATGGCATCAATATATTTATCTTCTATCTTACCTTGATCTAATAATGGCTGTGCTGATCTGATGATCGCATCTCTCCAATCACTACATTCTATGTCTAGCTGAATATTGGCTGCTGTTAATAATTCATATAAAAACGGTTCCTGTATCTCTACTTCAATTCCAAAAAATTCCTGCACTTTCCTTGTTACTTGATTCATCAATGAAGGGTCTTTGATGATCTGGCTTAATTCATCGATCAATTTCTGTGCATCTTTTTGTGGTGCTGCAACTCTTTCCTGAATCGGAGTTGGTTCAATCTTATGTTTTTCCTGAACCTCTTCAATCTTTCCACTAACTCTTAAATAATCTTCATCAGAAAATACCGGAGATACAAGAATGTACTCCCCTTCATAGTCTCTTAATGGAATTGTTGATATCACAAGATCAATATTCTGATATTTCTCATTATCCAATAAATGTGCTGAAACCACATCTACCACATGAAAATCAAAACGATTCCTCATCTTAGAAAGAAGCAGCTGCGAAGTTCCAATTCCACCGCCACATACGATCAGTACCTGGAATTCCACTTCTTTTTTCTTTCTTCTTTCTAAAGCTGCACAAATATGGATCACAATATAATCAATCTCAATTTCTGATATCTCACGGTCCATAAAATGACTTAAAATATCCTTATATCTTAATACAACTTCTAAAACCTTAGGATTCTTTTCTACATATTGTTTCAGGAAATCATCTCTCTGCGCTACATTAAAAGAACGCATAATGATTGACTCCAAATGATCTGTTAAATTCTCATAAAATGCAAAATCTCTGTTTAAGTTCACTCCCAGATCTCTTGATATATGTTCAATGAACTTTCTTGTTACCAGCTGAAGCCCTATGATCTTTTGTTCTCTACGCTGTCTTTTTACATAACTCATACTATCTAGTACGCCGCATAAGAAATCCACTTCACCTTTGGCATCTTCTAAATCCCAGTACTGGCAGATATATTTTTGAATATCTTTCGCCATTTCATATTTGCTTTTATTACCTTCAATTGGTTCCGTCATTACATTTCCATTGCGGATTCTTTCAATGGAAAGCATTAGATATTGAAGCAAATAGTCAAAAGAATCATCCGTCATAAATCTTCCATAGGCATGTTCCTGTTCATTGATGATCTTTTGAAGATTCCTTCGTTCATCTTCACTCATCTTAATTTCCATATTCAGACCTTTAAAAAAACTCCGGATTGTTGAATTTTCTTTGATTCCATTAGAACCTACAGACATTAATCTTAATAAGAACAAACGTTTATCTCCTTCTAATCCTTCAAGTCTTAATCCTTTATTTGAATGTGAGATTACTTTTAATTTTCCTGATTCCAACATTCTTTTGACTTCATCCAGATCATTAATGATCGTAGCACGGCTTACATATAATATATCTGCGATTTGTGATAATGTAATATGATCTTTCGTATTGATCAAAATTGCTGCTGCAAGCATTCTTCGTTCTTCTTTTGATAGTTTGTATGTATAAAAATCTTCCTGCTGTGTTGTCTCTCTCGCCTGACTTATATCTTCTTCCATCACGATTAAGCCGTTACTTCCAAAACGGATCGGTTTGATCTCTTGTTCTTTGAGGTAGTCATTGATATCTTTAATATCATTACGAATCGTGCGTTCTGAAACCTCAAATTTTGCTGCTAGTGTTGAAATCGTGTGATCATTTTCTCTTCGGCCTAACAAATCTAATATTTCTTTTGATCGCTTTTTCATATGATTTTGCCTCCTGTGTAATGTATATATTATAATACATTACGCAAGAGGCTTCAAAGTATTTTATAAATTCAACGCTTCGATTGGTTTTAAATTCGCTGCCTTATTAGCAGGATATAATCCAAACACGATTCCAAGTATCGCTGAAAATGCTAATGCGATCAGACTGATCCCTGCTGATATCGTATAATCTGCTGACATGAACTGATTCATTCCAAAAATGGTTGCTGCACTTAATGCGATTCCGATCACACCTCCCATACAGGACAGAACGGTTGACTCGATCATAAATTGAGCCAGGATATCTTTCTTCTTCGCCCCGATGGCTTTTCGGATTCCAATCTCTTTTGTTCGTTCTGTAACGGACACAAGCATGATGTTCATGATTCCGATCCCACCTACCAGAAGTGAGATTCCTGCGATTCCTCCGATCATATATGTCATGGAGTTTGTAACGTCGCTGACGCTGTCTGCGATATCAGACTGATTTGTGATCGTATAGGAATCTTCATCTCCTGTTTTTTCTAACAGGAAGCTGTCTACTGCACTTTCTGCCATGTTAAGCATTCCTTCATTTGTTGCAGATACATAAAAACTGCTGATCGTGCTGTTTTGCATGATCCTTTGTGCTGTTGTAAATGGAGTATAGATCACTGAATCGTTGGAGTCTCTCTGGGATGATCCATCTTCTTCTAAGACTCCGATGATCTTGAAGTTTCTTCCTGAGATTCGGATCGTTTCTCCTTCTACATCGGTATGTCCAAATAAGTCTTTGGCTGCTGTGACTCCAATGAGGCAGACTTGCAGCCGGTTATCATTATCTACATCTAAGATATAACGTCCTTTTTGTACACTGATATTTTGAATATCTTCATATTCCTCTGTAATTCCTTTTAATGTTACACTGGATGAATTTCCAGATGCTTTTGCTGTAGAGCTTCCTGAAATGATCGGTGATACACTCTCGATCACTGGGTTATTTTCAAGGCTTTTAAGGTCACTGGTTGTGATCTTATTGCTTCTTCTGCTTGTTACCGTTGCTGAGATCACATTGCCGCCTAATTGTGATAATGTGTCACTGACGTTATTTGTCGTACTTTGTACAATCGATGCAAGAACTGTAACACTCATCACACCGATAATGATTCCAAGCATGGTTAAGAATGATCTTAATTTTGTTGAACATATAGAAGCAAATGCCATTTTAATTGCTTGTGTGATCTTCATATTCTGCCTCACCTCCTGAATCTTTTATGATCTTCCCATCGCTGATCTGTACCTGTCGTGGTGCTTCCATTGCCACATTGTTGTCATGTGTGATCAATACGATCGTATTTCCTTCTTCATGAAGGTTGTGTAGCAACATCATGATCTCTTTCCCTGATCTAGAATCTAAATTCCCAGTTGGTTCGTCGGCAAGGATCAGGGATGGTTCCCCAACTAACGCTCTTGCAATCGCAACCCTTTGCTGCTGACCTCCGGAAAGTTGATTGGGTTTGTGATTCATTCGTTTTTCCAAACCTACTGCTTTTAAAGCTTTGACTGCTTTTTCTCTTCGTTTCTTTGTCGGCATTCCCTGATAGATCAGCGGAAGTTCTACATTCTCCAGTGCGGAGAGTTTTGGCAGCAGATGGAACTGTTGAAAGATAAATCCAATCTTTTTATTGCGGATCACTGATAATTCTTTTTCTTTACATTTTAAAATGTCTGTTCCATCCAATGTTATTTCTCCAGAATCTGGGCGGTCAAGGCATCCAAGCATATTCATAAATGTTGATTTCCCGCTTCCTGACTGTCCGATGATTGCCACAAATTCATGCTCTTTGATCAAAAGTGACACATCATCCAATGCATGAACTTCTTCTCCGCCAAGAAGATAAGTTTTCTTTAAATTTTTCACGGATATCATGAAGATCACCTCCTACTGTTTTCCACCATATGGCATTCCACCGCCTTGCTTATTTCCACCTTGCATTCCACCACCGGATGGTGCATCCATTCCGCCTTTCATATTGAATTTTTCATCAGAGCTGCTACTGCTTCTTGTGATGGTCTTAATCTGATCTCCTTCGCTGACTCCTGATGTGATCTGTGCATAAGTATCATTGATGATCCCTGTCTCTACTTTGGTCTGTGTTCCATTTTCATTGTCATCCGTTACGACTGTTACATAACTTTCCCCGCCTTTTGTCTGGATTGCTGATACTGGGACTAAGACTGCATTTTCTGCTTTGGCTGTTGTGATCGTTGCTGTGACACTCATGGATGGCAAAAGGTCAGCTGCATTACTTAACTGGATCGTGACTGGATATGTCGCAACTCCATCACTTGTTGATCCAACTTTCGATACTTTTGTTACTTTCCCTGTAAATGTCTTATCTTCCACTGCATCTGCTGTTACTGTAACACTCTGGCCTTTCTTGACACTTTTGATATCTAATTCATCAACATTGATCATTACTTTATAACTGCTTGTTTTCAGTACTTTGCATACACTATGGCCTTTACTGATCGTTTTTCCTTTTGTGATCGTGCCACTTACGATTCCATTATATTTTGATGTAACTGTCAGGTTACTTCTTTCTGTTTTCAAGGTTGATAACTTCATTGTCAGATCTTTATATTTTCGTACATTACTTGCATAATCATCATCGGATGAATCACTATCTTCGATCGTATCTTCTAGAGTTTCAATCTGGCTTTCTAACTGCGTAATCGAATCTTCCAGATCAGAACTTGTAAGCTTAGCGATCACATCTCCTTTTTTGACTGCCGCTCCGTCTTTTTTAAGAACTGACTGTACGGTGACATCACTGGAAAATGTGACATTTTGTGTTGTTGCTTTTACAGAACCACTTCCTTCTACTGTCTTTTCAATCGTTCCTGTTGTTGCTTTCTGTGTCTGTACCATTTTTTGTGGCTGCTTTTTCTGGAAGAAAAATTTATAAATTCCAAATCCTCCGCCACCAAGTAATGCTAAAATGATCACAATACAACATAGTTTATGATTCTTTATTTTTGATATCATATTTTTCTTTTCCATATATGCCTCCAATTCATGTGCTGTTTTTGATTTTCTGTTTGTTATTGTAGAAAATCTTTTTGAACATCTCATGATAGTTTTATGAACAGTACGTGTTAATGTTATGAACATTTTGTGACTTGAAAACACTGGAATTTCCACATTTTTCGTGCTATCTTGTAGATAACAAACTTGTAGTTAGGAGTTATGATCATATGAATTGGCATGGAAAACGTTATTATTCGTTTGATAGTTTTTTAAAGAATTATTTTAGTGAGAAAATTTATAAAGTATCCTTAGATGGTGGTTTTACCTGTCCAAACAGAGATGGAACACTTGGAACTGGTGGTTGTATCTTTTGCAGTGAAGGCGGTTCCGGGGATTTTGCTTCTTCAGCTGCTTTGTCTGTGACAGATCAGATTACCGCTGGAATTGAGATGGTTTCTAGAAAGATCGACAATGGAAAGTATATTGCTTATTTTCAGGCTTTTACGAATACTTATGGTCCGATTGAAAAACTGGAAGCTTTGTATATGGAAGCGATCAATGATCCGCGAATCGTTGCTCTTGCGATTGGTACCAGACCGGATTGCCTGCCTGCCGAGGTTTTGGAACTTTTAAATCAATTAAATAAGATCAAACCTGTGTTTGTGGAACTTGGTCTGCAGACGATTCATGAAGAGACCGCTTCTTTTATCCGGCGTGGGTACCCTTTGTCTTGTTTTGATGAAGCAGTTATGAATCTTCATAAGATCGGTGTATTGACTGTTGTTCACCTGATTCTTGGGCTTCCTGGTGAAACGGATGATATGATGCTCGAGTCAGTTCGTTATCTGAATCACCTTCCGATTCATGGGGTTAAATTTTCTATGCTGCATATTTTGAAGAATACGGATCTGGCTGATCATTATGAGAAACATCCCTTTGATGTGTTTACTTTGGAGTCTTATGTTGATCTGATTTTGAAATGTATTGAGAATCTTAGTCCTGAGATCGTGATTCATCGATTAACTGGAGATGGACCGAGAGATTTGTTGATTGCTCCTGAGTGGAGTGTTTATAAGCGGAAAGTTTTGAATAGGATTGCGCATGAGATGAAGGTGAAGGATGTTTGGCAGGGGGATAAATTGTGATTTGTAGTTTGAATGACGGAAATTATTGGTAGAATATTATAAAAAGAGATCATGTGCCTGCAACCCACTCGCGTTCGGACTCCCACGTAGCTGTACTAAGCTCCTGAATGGTCTAACGACCATCCACTCGCTAAGTGCAGACGTGTCCGTACGGTTGCTGACACATGATCTCTTTTTATAATATTCAAATAATTTACGTGATTCAAACCACTATACAGTATGTATGTTATACGGTATTGGTTGATGATTTTTGTATTTATTAACAGAAGGTAAAAGGACTTCTACAACACCGATTTATCGAGATGTTTATGAAGCATAATCACATTACCTTCTGTTAAAAAATCCCCTATTTTTATCATATACTCGAAATCTACAGTTGGCCAACTACAAAAATCACAATTTCTTTTTTCTTGTAACCAACTTTTTAATATTTTTCAACTATTGTATGTTACACATAGAATACAAATATGGAGACTGTTTTTATTAATTTTTTAATTTATCTAATTCCAATAAATCTATCCCCATAATATTAAGAATATCCTCAAAACTTACTGTTTTAAATCCATTTTTATATTGTTTAAAAATCGCATTCAACTCTGAATGAAATTTCTTATAGTAATCTTTATTAAGCAATATCTTGAGATATAATATTGCAACAACAATACGTCTATTATTATAATTTGTAATTTCTAAATAATTAGCTATGTTAGATACACGTATATTTTTATAATCAGAATTATAAAGACGTTCGTCATGTGCACACTGATTTCTTACTAAATTAAATATCTTTAATGCCGATTCCATATCCTTACTATTTATCCTAAGTATCTTGGAATTTTTATATTGTTTCATATATTTTTCAGCATAATATTTTGCGATAATATTTTTTTCTGAATCTTTTAATGCACCATACAAATATGAAAGATTTCCTATTGTAAGATAATTAACTAAAACCCATAACGGAACAGAACCATGATCCTCAATATAATGTTTTATTGCTCCTTTAGCACCAACGTTATCATGTATAGTCTTGGTAAGAATAGAAATTTGTTTCAATACGCCTTTCGGATCGTCTTCTCTATAATTCGCAATATCCAAATATGAATTAGCTTTTGGATATTTTCTTGAAAATTCATGTGAAATAACCGTTTTAAACGAATTTTCAAAAATAAGTAAGTATTTCAAAAATAAAAATCTTAATTCCCTATCAAACAAAAATAATGTTTTTAACTCATTAAAATGCGCATTGGACAAATATGTTTCTGGCTCAACAGGTTTTCCATGTGTATCCTTAAGTAAAAACAAATCTTTATATCCATTTATGACATTATAATAATTTTCCTGTTCCAAAAAACGTTTAGGTTTTCCATCTGTTGGAACAATCAAACCTCTATTACGCAGTATAGTTAGTTGTTGATTAAACGTCTTATACTCTTTCATTCTTTTGTATCTCCTAAACAAAATGGCCAGGGCGCCGTACGCTTCCTGACCTAATCTTATGCTACTATTATATTCGCATATTTTTATTTTGTCAACATTATTGCCAATTATTCATTAAGTTATTTTCCACCAAATTTTAATATATGCTATTTCCATTTTATACGTTAAATGTGTATTTTGTTTGGAATATTTTTAATAATTGTGTTTAATGTTGCAATTTATTTTATATGCCGATTTCTTAAGACCCCTGGGACTTAAGTAGCTGTCTCCTAATCGTCTAATTACTAATTACTCAATTACTAATTGATCACTTAGTAAATTTAGTATAACATAATACTTTCTTCTTATCTACTCTGAAATAACTTGATAAATCAGTATTATTATCTTCCAAGGATATTGTTCGTGATATCTCCCACCCTTGTTTTCTTTGTAAAAATCCTGCGATCTTGTCAACACTCTTGCTTTTTTATTTTTTCCAATCTTCCTTTGTTTCTTCTAGTTTTCTTTGATTTCCTGTAAAGCTTTCCATGCAAGTTCAATTGTAAGATTGAACTGCCCGATCACACCTGTTCTGTATATGTCATTATTATCTGCTAAATCAAAATCTGCATTTTTCAATACATTTAAGCAATTCGAAAAATTTTCAAGCTTTTTCATAAATCACTACACCATCCTTTTTTATTTCTTTCCTCAATTCTTCTGAAATTCCTGCATCTATTTCCACAACATCAAACATTAAAAGAGAATGTACTTTCTCCTTAATATCCCAGTAAAAAGAATCAAAGTCTCCACCATAGACAGCAATGTCTATATCACTTCTCTCCGTATTTGTTCCTCTTGCACGAGAGCCAAATAAGATAACTTTCTCAACTGAATGTTTTTTTGCAAATGTCGAAATGTCTCTTATAACTCTCTCTGGAAGATTATATTTCATATTTTGCTGCCTCCCAATCATACATTTGCAAATATTATATCATAGAAAAAAAGAAATATTCACGTATTGCTGAATATTTCTTTTTCTATCATTATTTTACCTTAACCGTCACATACTTCACCGCTTTCTGATACTTCGATGTTTTTGCTGCCGTGATCCGGATCTTGTATGTTCCTTTCTTGGCTTTCTTCTTTAATGTAACTTTTCCACTCTTAGTTACGGTCATACATTTTTTTGCTTTCTTTGGATATTGGGTCACTTTATAGGTCAGTTTTGCTTTCCCCAAAGATCTTGCTTTTAGGTTAAATGTTGCCTTTTTACGTTTTAATTTTTTTGCCTTGAAAGTTTTTATTTTTGCTGTTTTTATTATCTGTTTCTTTAATTTTAATGGTTTTACGATACTTGGTCTGATCACTTCTGGTTTACTTTGTGCATTATTTCCAGAGATATCATTTCCATTGCCGTTTCCTGTATTGCCATTCCCTTTATTATCTTCTCCCTGGTCTGGGATTTCAGGATCTTTCTTATCAAGTTCCTCTACTACAAGATCAGAACCTTTGACTTCTTCTTTCTCATCAACGATATCTGCTGAAAAATCAACATATTTTGTTACCTTAACATTATTTCCCTTATCAGCAAATTGAATGGATGTGTTTGTGTTGTTATCTAAAATCGTACTGTTTCCTTGCACTTTGGCATTGACCTCTACAATTCCTTCCTCGGAATTCTTGGATTGCATCGCAGCTGACAGATTATAATAATCTCCTTCCACTTTGATCTTCCCAGAAGTGATCGTTACTTTGTCTGCTCCATCGGCGGTTACTGCATATCCTTTGTTGTTATCATCACAAAGGAACTGGCAGCCTTCCTCTGCTTTCGTCAATTCAAATGAATTGCTTGCCGCCACTCTAAGATTCCAGATTGGATGCTCACTTTCCCAATCACTTTGTTCGCAGGAATAAACTTTCATATCTCCTGTATAATTATTTCCATCGTATTCGAGATACTTTCCTTCTTCATTTTGTAATCGGAATCGCTTATTTGCTGATATCTGAATCGTCGTCTGATCCTGATCATCTTCCTGATATGCTGATGCCGCCATCCTGCTTTTCATTTTTAAGGTCTGGATCCCGCCATTATATATTTTATCAACGCCATAATAGTTCAGGTTCTTCCACAAATCTTCTACACATACATCATCAAATCTTGAATTTGAATCTGCAAAATGGAAGCTCTTGAAATCAGAAGAGACTTTCATTGTCAGGTATCCCCCGTAACTTCCAGGGTGATAAGAATTTTCATCATAGATCGTAATCTCATGATTTCCATCCGTGTCCTTCTTATAACCACAAACAACAACACTATGTCCGCCCTCTGGTATCATGAAGGAGAAAACAAATGGTTTTTTCACTCTTTTTGCATACTGGGCTTCTGCTACAAATTTCTTAAGAAAAGTTTCCAGATCTCCATTTCCCCAACCTGAATTTTTACTGATTCCATATGTTGAGCTTCCACTGTCCAGACACTGTGTCATATGGTAATATAAGATCATGTCTTTCATTTTGGAATTCTCATATGGGCTTCCCAGCGTCCAATAATCATGTGCCCCACTTGTAATATCATCAAAATCAATATAACCTTGGTTTCCATAACACATACTCAAAGCGATCCCATGGCATACACCTGTATGTTCTCCATGAAAATACGTGATCATTCTCCATTTACTCTGAAAATCACTACACTGCTTCACCAATTTATTTAGATATACAGGATTTGAAATGAAAGCTCTCACCCCTATATGCTTAAACTGATTCGTATCCTTACCTGTTTTAAAGTAACTGGACATTCCTCCTTCGATCACTTCTCCATGGAATTGATCTTCATCCAGATAAAATGCGGCTCTTACTCCATGATTCGAATTATTTGCTCTTGCATGTGTGATTCTGTTTGCTCCGATTGATCGTGCTACATTTTCGTAAGATTGTCCTGTGTTACAAGGCAGTCTTAGCCAGTAGGAATCGTCCGGAGCCATATAATCCAAACCAATATTATTGGTTCCCATCAGCAACTGCTCTGGTCCTATCAAGAAGAACTGATCCGTTGTATTCTCATACCATTTATCGGTTGCCTCTGCTAAAGTTTCAAACAGCTTACGATGGTATCCATTTGCATCAAAATCAAATTTGGAAGATCCTCCATCCGCTTTGTCTGCATCCAGATTATTCAAATATGTTTTCTGTGTGACCGTCTTTACACACTGAAGCTCCGAATCAGTAAAAGAAGATAAAAATCCCTGCTCCTCATCATAAGCATCCTCTCCATCAAGATTTGCTGCGGAAGGTACAGATCGATTGCTCCAATCAACCTCTCCGGCAGAATTCATCCAATGTCTCAAGGCTGATTCTGTCCAGCGATTGGATCCTCTTTCAGCTCTGATGTGGTTTTTATACCCGGAATATTTTGCATCATAACTCTTCTTACACAGGATTTGATCACTCAGCATCAATTTTCCATTCGAATCCTCTCCGATGCATCTCCATTTTATCCTCTTACCTTGATAAGTTCCAAGGTAAATATAATCTCCAATATTTACTTTGCTGTCCCCAGCATGTACTATTTTGTTATTCATTGGCAGTAACGTAAATACCATACTGAATATGACCAGTAATGTTAAGATTTTGCTGATGATTCTCTTTTTCATTCCTTTTCCTTTCCTCATATTTTCTGAACTACTACTTTACATCTCTTTTTACAACACACCGTTTCTTATAAAAAGAAATCCCATAGCAGATCACCTCATCATAACTATCCTCAAATTTCTTTGCATACATCCTATGATCGATCTGCTGAATAGCTTTTTCGCAATCCTCTTCTAATTTCTTCACTTCTTTTGAATATTTCGCTTCAAAAACTGCAACCTTTCCTTCACATTCATTAAAAATAACAAGATCACTTCGACCTTCTCCATGTTCTTTATTCGATTCAACACTATATCCAGCCCCAGCAAATATTCCTGCAAGAAATGCATGATAAAAATCTTCTCTATAATCATGATAACTGATCGTTATTCGCAACAACCTACTGATTTCCTGTGTCAAAGTCTGCTCATCACCATTCCATACTGCATCAAATAAATGCTTTCGATCTTGTAGTTTCGCTGTATCACTAAACCAATCCTGTACTGTTGTCTCAAAAATCTCTCGTATCTCTTTGTTTGGAATCTTCAATGTGATCTTTCCATCTGCACTTTCCTTCTCTTCCTTATCTCTTGTCAGATATCCTGTTAAATACAAAATACTCCAAAAATTCTCTTCTGACGAATGTAAATAATCATACGTAAGATTTTCTTCTATTTTCTGATCAATCGTGTCTCCTGCCATCAATTTTTCCATCTTTTTTTGAATTCCGCTGCTTGCGTAGTCTATGAAAGATCGTATGATTGCATTATCACTTGTATTCTTCCAGTAACTTGCTGGCTTCATGTCTGGATCGATCCGTAGATCTCTTACATAGTTCATAACATCCCATGGACAATATACATCGATCTCTCCAAAATTATACCCATCATACCATTCTTTGATTTCTTTAAAATGCTCTTGCAGTCCAATATCTTTTAAGATATCTTTTACTTCCTGATCGGTAAATCCAAAATATTCATTTAAATGTGTTGCTATGATCGTATCTGAGATAAAATTATTGGTTCCTGTAAATATACTTTCCTTTGCAATTTTCAAGCAACCTGTAACTACTGCGAACTGAAGATGAGAATTATCTTTTAGAGATGTGCTCATCATCGTTTTCATCACATCCAGCATTTCTTTATAGTAGCCATTGCTGCTTGCTTTCACTAATGGTACATCATATTCATCCAATAATAAAATAACCGGCTTTCCGTAATGCGCATTCATCATTCTTATGATGGTAGCCACACTAATTTTTATCAAATCTTCTGACAAATTTTCTTCACTTATATCTTGTAACTTTAAAAAGATCTTTTTATCATTCTCATTTACCTTATCGCTATCTGATAAATAATCATGCTCATTGCAGATCCATGAAATCTGATTTCTTAACATCTTCATAGCTGATTGAAAATTCAATCCATCTACATCTTTGAAGGAAATAAATAATGTTGGATACTGATTCATCCATTTTTGACATAATTCTATATCTCTTGAGATCTTCAGATCTTCAAATAGTTTCCTGCTGTCTTTTCGTATATCAAAGAAATACGCCAACATACTCATGCCGATCGTCTTTCCAAAACGTCTTGGTCTCGTGATCAATGTAACTTCTGCGATTCTTGATTCCAGTAATTCTTTGATCAAATTCGTTTTATCTACATAATAATATTCATTTTGTCTTAACTTATGAAAATCAGAAATTCCTACTGGTAATTTCACATTGTTCATTGCCAACACCACCTTCTTAGATTTTATCTAATCACAAAACATCCTCTTCCGTTTGCTTTAGCTTCATATAAGATCTCATCGGTCTTTGTCAGAAGTTCCTTGATCGTTTTGGGATATGTAAAACGATATACTCCAATACTGCAGCTTACTGTGACTTCCTTCTGAATTCCTGAGATGTTTTGAAAGAATTGTTCCAGTTCTTCTTCTAACGCTTCCTGGCTCATCTCTTCTTCGATCATCACGGCAAACTCATCTCCGCCAACTCTTCCAACTACTCCATATGGCTCAAATTGTTCTTTTAAAAACATCGCAAATTTCTTTAAGGTTTCATCTCCTGCTATATGTCCCAGTTTATCATTGATCTGCTTAAACCAATCCACATCCAAGAATAAAAACCATCCTTGATGGCCATGAATCCTCTGATCACTTTGAATATTTTGGCAATGCTGCAAAAACAGTCTTCTTCCCATCACCCCAGTAAGGAAATCAATCTCCCCTTGATATTCCCGATACTTCATATATTGGTAGATCACAAGCATCGTCAATATTAAGATAAAATCCAATGCAAGCATTGCGATCAAAAACTGTACCTGTAAATGTAGCAGATCAATCTCTATTGTTCTTGTTACATGAACTCTGTGCTGTTTCAACATACATGTAGACCGATTTGCAAAATATCCAGTAGAAAATATCGCTATACAAATGATCAAAAAACTGATCCCTGATGATATAGCGACTATCTTAGAAGACAGATATGGATCATCCAAAGATTGATTTACCGCATCCTTGTATTTTTGAATGCGTTCCTTGTGATAAATCTTATATGCCACCTCTACCCAGAAAAGACAACATAGTGCAATAAGTGCATCATTGATTCCCATATGAAATGTTGACATTCCAGTATAGCCAAGCTGTGGAAAACAGGCTCCCATAACAGTGAACACTAAGAAAGCATGTATCCACTGTGAGATCAAAGAAAGAATCCAGATTCCTATTTTCTCATACCTTCGTCCTTTTATGATGGAAAACAGATATCCGATCACAAAGCCAAACAGAACTCTTGACCCAACACTTAGTAAAATGCTTCCTATTGGATTACCACTATATAGCGGCGAAAATATCTTATCATCTGATACAACATAAAGTGCTGATGCCTTATACATACTTGCTAGTCCAAATACCAATCCGATCAGTGTCGATTCCAAAGGTCCAAGCAAACATCCCGCAACTACGATCGGGATATATGCTGTTGTAAGTGAAATTGGATCAATATGAATGAATCCTAAAAAAGTAAATGACATAATAAGCTCGATCGCCAATAATAGCACAAAAACATATTTTTCAAATTTTAAATGCTTCCATTTGTTTTGCTTCATATCTCTAATCTTCCTTTGCTTTTGGGTCTCTTAAACTTCTTCCCAATTCTTCTTTGCTTACTTACATCATATCATAAAAACAAAGTATCAACGACACCTGAATGCCCAAAATCAAAGGTATCCCTAATCTAAAATACCATTTTCTTGTCTTATGATGAAATACTGTCATACCGATCATTGCTCCAATGGAGCCTCCGATCAGTGCAAGTATGATCAATTTTTTCTCTCTGACTCTCCACTGTCTTGTCATCGCTCTCCATTTGTCTAGTCCATACAATGCAAATGTTATAACGTTGATCATGATCAGATATAAATGAATATATGCTGATTGCATTTGTAGGTTTCCTCCCCATATCCTTTTTATTTTAATCTGTATTTTCGATTTTTATTATTGCCTATTTGTTCTATATCTTGTGTCAAAGCTTTTAATAATTCTTTCGTTCTGGAAGGTTTTAAATTTAATAAATTACAAAAATCCTGAATCGTATATTCTTTACCCTCTTCCATAAATTCAAGTATTTTTTTATAATTTTGTATTGTCTTTTTTGAAATCTTTTTATCGCCGTTTTTTATCGCCGTTTTTTTATCGCCGTTTTTTATCGCCGTTTTTTTATCGCCGTTTTTTACATTATCATATGAATAATCTTCATTTAATGGCACAATAATCCTAAATACATCCCCTTCTACAAATTCTGGTTCTTCTCCTGAATAATATTTCGAATACTTAAATATATTTCTCACTCCTGAACCTAATCGATCTGACCATCCTATATTTCTAAAAAATGAAGCAATAATAGGATTCTTTGGATTTGGTTCCATATTATCAGGTGTAATAATTCCATCTCCTGATGACCGATTCGCATTTTCTGTATACATCCTATCTTTTTCTATTACAAATTTAGCTGTATATGAACTCGTAAATTCTCTATGAATCAATGTATTTGCAATCATTTCCCTGGTTATAATATTCCTCAGATTTTTTCGTTCCACCCCTTCTATAAAAAATTTATCAGACAAATGTTTTCTTCCAAATTCCATTAATTGATCGTAACTTTCTATTAAGTTTGTTCTTATGATCTCCCGGTCATCATAGCGATCCACATTAACTTTTCTTACTAATGCATCCGTTTCATAAGCTGGGCAAATATCCATGATCAGATCATCTTTTCCCAATAACATAACTGCTGCCAGGTTATATCCACTTTCTCCTGTCGCTCTGTCCTTTCCATATAATCCCGCACTTCTCAATAATTCCTCATCACTCATACTTTCCCAACTATGCAAACCTTCTATATTATTTGTTGCCATTTTTCTAATTCGTGGCAATAAATCTAATCTAAAATCTTCCAGTGAAATATAAGGATAAATCTGTTTCTCTGTAAACCTATTCTGTTTTCTAATATACATCATTGCAAGTTGAGCTGTTGCAGTAACTTTTACATCTGCATCATCTACTCTGTCATAAACTTCCTTTTTGAAACTGTGTACTTCTGCGCTGACTGGTATATGAATATGAATGATCATTTTTCCTTCATACTTTATAATTTCTGGTGATAGATATATGGTTGGAGTAAACATATTGGGATTACTGATAATCTTTATAAAATTCTTTACCATATCTCCTGCTGCATTTTCAGGAACTCCACAAACAGTCCCATTGTCTTCTACTCCAAGGTAAATATCTCCACCAAAACGATTCAGAAAGGCGCATACACTTTGATATACATCATTTTCTATTCGGTTGCTGCATCTTTTAAATTCTACTGCTATTGTTTCACCTATCTGCAATATGGTTCTTAATTTTTCTTGATCCATAGTATGTATCACCTCTCCTTTATTTTTTTATTCGTTGACATAAAATATACCAAATGTTAGTATATTAATAAAGAAAGGTGCTACCGATGACGGTTTACCTGATATTAATTAATTACGAATGATCGCTCAACTTACCAGGCAGGCGATCATTTTTCTGTCTTGGCATCATGCTTTCCACGCACCCTCAACCGATGAAATTCTTAAGGTCCCTGGGACCTCTCTTTTTTATCATCTGGCTTTTTTATATTTTCTAAAGTCTCATAATCACAAAACACCATATTAAAAATCTTTTTTAGTACATCATCTAATAAACAACAAACATGTTCAATAGTCCAGTTTTTTCTACTATATTCAGAATAATCAAATTCAAATTTTCCGTCCAAAAATCGTATTGCATATTCTTCAATCTTTTCCTCAAATGCTATGAAATCTCCATGTGCAATCTTGTTTCTAAGTTGCCGTAATAATTTAGCGCACAACTGTTTTTCGTCATTTGACAATCTATCAGGTAAGAATCTTTGTAACTTAATATCAAGTTCAGCTTCACATTTATTTTCAAGCATAAGCTGACATAATGAAAAATCTTTAATCAAATGGTATTCATTATCTTTATATATCGAATTAATAAGATAATCTAATTGTAAATATCTTTCTCGATTAATCAAAAAATTATCAAACAACTTTCCCCATTCAAGCATCGAATTTAAATATTGAGTAACACTTTCTCCTCCCCAGAATATTCTATAATAATCTAATTCATCATGGTTTGAAGAATATGTCCACTGCAGAACAGGCGTTGGAAATCCTCTACCATTATAAATTGGTCTTGAATATGCCAAAAAATTCATAAAATTAATTACTTTTTCCTTTTTTTCTTGCCCAACTAAATCTTTTTTTGCTGATATATAGTCCATCATACAATAAGCAGTTACTTCCGTATATGCTGGACATTTTAGTTCAGAATATTTTGTTCCTAAATAATTTGCTCTTTCCGCAACACCTTCCAACGCATCTAAATCCTTTAAACTAAATCTTTGATGCATTAAACTCCCATCTCTAATCCTATATCCATAAAGTTTATCTTCTATAAAGCCTATTTTATTACATTGGTCGATTGCCTGATACTTCCAAAAAACATCCTCATTCTTTTTTCTAACTGGGAAAAAATATTTTTTATCAGCTCTGTCTTATATATTCCATTCCAAACTGCCTCATATTCAATGTGATTTAATAATTTTAAATGTGCCTGCTCTGGAAACACAATATCAATCTTTTCTTCTGTGTAATTTTTCTTCACAAAATGATCTTTTTCTGATATCATTTGATGTTTGCAAAATATCAAATCACACTTTTTCTTTTCTATGTAATCTATTAAGCGTGTTATCATGTTTAAATCTAAGACATCATCTCCATCTACAAATAATGTATATTTACCAGATGCTTTTTTATTCCTTGATTTCTTGCTTCCGATACTCCTTGATTTTTTTGTCTGTATAATATAATTCTATTATCTATTTGTTTCCATTTTTCGCAAATTATCCTACTTGTATCTGTAGAGCCATCATCAACCAGAATTATCTCTAAATTTTCATAACTTTGATTTACTATTGATTCAATACAATCATCTAAATACTTTTCAATATTATAAATTATCACTACGACACTTATTAATTTGTTTTTCATACTTGTCCTTTTTTATTTCTTTCACAAATGTACTAACTTAATATCTGATCTATCTTCAACGCTGAAAAAAATTTATCTATAATTATATCAATCACATAACAAATAACATAAATCAAACTTGTCTGTACAAAAATAATTGGAATTAATTTTATGCCTGTTATCTGATTAATTTTCAAAATATTGCAAAACATAAATTGACTTATTGTTGGATTGGTGTGGATAACATATATTGATAAACAAGCTGCTGCTGATCTATTAATTATTGTATATGTTGGAATTTTTAAATTTTTAAATGCCAAAAATAAACTAATTGCTCCTCCCAAAACAAAAATAGTATTATAGCTAATCAATGAATCAAAATAAAAACCTGTAATTTTAGTCATACCCCAATTTACCACAAATAACATTATTGATATAATTCCATATATAGAAAAATAAAATATGCTACTATGTTCATCTTTATAATAATGTTTTAAATAAAATCCAATAAAATATAAATATATAAAATTGATCATACCATATCCTGAATCATTTACAATTTGATCAGCATTTATCATAAAACAAAATGTTGCTATCAGATAGAAAATAATTCCACTGATTAATAGCAATTTTTTCAATTCTTCTCTATCTAAAGATTAGTATTAAACTTATTTAAAAATGGACTTAAAATACATAACACAAAATAATCTGTTATAAACCAATATCGTTTCGTTATAACTGGGAATATTAATAAAATATCCTTTATTATATTAATTTGATGAATTCCACTAACTATTCCTATAACAAAAAATATCCATGTATAAAACAAGATTTTTATATCTAATCTTATCAGTTTTTTATAATTTAAATTAATTCCGAAATATCCACTAAGAAGTATAAATCCATTCACACCAAAAACCGTAAAGCTCCTCATAATATTCGTAATATAATATTCTTTAGTTCCTATTGCTCCTAATTTTTCACTATTAAGCAGCAAATGTCCAACAATAATCAATAACATTAATACTATTCTTAATAGTTCAAAATTAGATTCTCTTTTTTTCATATGTATATTCCTCCATAGTTGTAATTAAACCTCAATTTCAGATATCATCTTATCGATTGCTTTCACAAACTCTTTATTATCATACTCATGTGGATAATCTGGAAAATTATCAATAATTTTATCAATATTTTCAACATCATCAATAAAAGCAATATAATCCAAATCTTTAATCCAGTCATAGCATCCCTTCATTTTTGGACTTTTGCTATTGATCACGATACAATTTGTTCCTGTAATTGCTGCGAATACCATTCCGTGAAGTCTATCTGTAACTATTAATTTAGCTGATTTGAATTCATTAAATTTGCGTTTTAATTCTTCTTCTCTCTTCTCCACGGATACATCATAAGATAAAACCGTATTGGATTCTTTGATATTGTCTCCATAGATATCTACTAATTGCTGTTTTAACTTACCTTCTTGTTCATCAGTTAATGTTCGCTCTACATCATTTCTCATACACCATAGACACCCATCTCTTTCTAAAGTGTCATGGCTTTCATTTAATGTAAATACCATATCTGGAACTAATTCAACACTTTTGTATGCATCTTTCATGATATCGTAAGAAATTCTTTCTCTTGCACATAAATGTAAGTTCTTATGGTTGTTATATATTTTCTTTGAAAGCTCAAACTCTTTTCGTCCATAGTCATCATTTCCATAAAAAATACTATTCGGAAACACATAAATTTTAGAATCGGGATTCTGTGTGATAACCGCTCGATTCATTTTTTCAATCAATGGCCATAGAATTCCAAGATTTCCTCCACCATTGATCAAAATTGTGGCATGATTCAAAATTGATAAATATCCATACTGTTCTAATTCATATAGCTTTTCCCCAGTAATTTCATAATATTTTATCCTTGCTTTCTTTAGCAAAATACTTTCTGCGTAAGCAATCGCATGATCCCCTAAATTTGCATGCTCTGGTGTAAAGATCAGAAAAATCGGATTTTTTGTACTCTTTTTATATTCATTAATTGGATTTACCAGATTTTTCTTGTAATAAATTTTCCATTTTACATATGATATAGATGTATATATTTTTTTTAATAATTTATTTTCTACACATATTGCATATATCTTCTCTTTTATACTCATTATTTTTCCCTAAATCTTTTTAATAAATTATAACATTTGGTCCAAAATCCAGTTTTTAAATAAAATCTAAAATAATGCTTATCAATAATCAAATTCATCATGTGATATTGATCCTTTTTCATTTTCACATATTGATTATTTTCTAAATTCGGAAATATTTGCTTACTATGCTGATATAGCTGTTTCATCTGTTTTAAATTCATACCAGCCATCAATAATCTAAATGCTGAATAATATAATACATGCAATGCACAATTCCATTCTAATTCTGTGTAAAATTCTTCAAACTTATCATTCTGTTTATAAAATTGAATCACACTATCATATGCTGTAATAATCTCCATCATTCTTTCTGTATTTGTACTATGTGTGATACTGTTTGGCTGTTGCACATAATAATAAAAAACTTCTTTTAAATAACCAATTTTTGTCGCATATGCAGATAATTTTAAGGTTGTTGCTAAATCTTCATACCATAACTTTTCAGGAAATTCAATTCCATGCTCTGTATATAAAGTTCTTCTGTATGTTTTTACACAAGATGTTGGTTCAAACAGAAGATATTGCTTTGCGTTTAATGATGTATATTGATCCTGATAATCTTTTACACTGACTTTCTCAATTGTCTGCCCGGATTCTGTCACACGTTCACAATCAAATGCCAATATATCTAGATCTTCTTTCTTTAGATATTCATTTAAAGATGATAACATTTTTGGTGATATGTAATCATCACTATCCAGAAAAATAAGATATTCTCCTGCCGCCTCTTTGATTCCTGTATTTCTTGCTCCGCCTAATCCTTTATTTTTCTGGCGGATTATTTTTAATTTTTCTGTTTTCTTTTGATACTCATTTAAAATATCAATCGAATTGTCTGGTGACTCATCATCTACTGCGATGATCTCATAATCATCGAACTCCTGATCTAAAACTGAGTCCAGACAGCGTGGTAAATATTTCTCGACATTATATACGGGTACAATAATGGAAAATTTCATTGGTATCTCCTCTCTCGTCACTATTTAAGCAATATGTAATAGTCCTTTGATTTTTTGTAGAACTCTCTGTACTAATTCCAACAATGCTTTAAACTCTGGCATTCGATGCATCATTACAATAAAGATTAAGTTTGGTACTAAGATACAAATGATACCCTTAATGATAATCTGCACAAATAAAGTCATTTTTACCAACTGACAAAGCATATATGTTGCAATCGTTGCAATGATTAGAGAAATAGCAAACCAAGCATATTTCAATATGTACTCTTTAAACTTACGTTTAAATCCATGCTTATAAATAACATATGGTTCATACCATGTATTTGTAAATAATCTTGCAACCGCTGTTGCCACAAAGATTCCTAGAATTCCGTATTGTTTTCCTAAAACAACATCCCCTATTAAGTTTAATACTGCTGTAGAAAGCAATATATACTGACCATATTTGAATAACCCCATTGTACTCTTATAAATTCCTACAATATTTTGCATCCCTAACATATAAAAATTAATAGCTAAAATAATAGGTATTGTTTCAGGCATAATATAATTTTTTCCAAAACAAAATGCGATCACATCATTTGCAAGTACTATGATTCCTACAAATACCCAACCATATATCCAGAAATTTGCTAAATTTAAAGTATTAAAAATACTGTATTTCTGTTCTTCATCCCCTACTGCATTCAAATTTCCAACACTCGCTGTAATACTTGTAAAGACTTGCGTTACCAAAGATGTCAGCATATTGATCAATAATGTATAATTGGATACTAATCCAGTTGCGATCAAACCTTTAAAATAAGTGATTACAATATTATCTGTATTATTTACCAGAATTCCACTTAACTTTGTTACTGTTAATGCTTTTATATTTTTAACCAAATCCCAAATCTCTGCTTTTTCAAGTTTTGGTGCTTCTTTATCTGTGATATATGGATAATCTTTCACTGCTTTTCTTGAGATCAACGCATTACTTAAAAATGTAAAAACTACCTGCAATACAAGATAAACAATGTAATTATGTGTAAGAACTAATGCTATAATCTGAGCAATATTCTGCACGATCACAACAATATAATTCATCGCAACAACAATATAATTTCTTTGATTCGCCATAAAAATAGAACAGCGATAACTGAAAAAATAGCTGCTAGCTGTACTAAACAAAAATAACACATATAGAAAATATATGTTTTCATGAATATTTGGCGGTTCATTAATGATAAATTTTAATACTGGAATTAATGCTAAACCTAAAATTCCTACAACACATCCAATTGCCTTATATGCCGTACCATAAACTCTCATATATGAAGCAATCTTTTTTTCATCTTTCTGTGCAACTGGCCTGTACAATGCATAAATCATTGCAGTTCCAATTCCTAACTCTGTCAATGATAACATTGACAGGATATTTCCAAATAAGCCATTCACCCCTAAATAGTCTGCACTCAATTGATGTGCAAATACAATTCGACAAATAAAACTTAAGATGATATTTAATGCATATCCTCCCATACTTGCCGCTATATTGACAATTGAATATTCTGTCCTTGAACGTTCTGTCATTCTTTTCTCCCACTGATTTTTAATCTATAATGTCACTTATTTCCTTCATTCTTCGTTCTAGCTTAAAAAATTCTGATCTTTTCTTGATATCTTGCTGATACTCGTCAAAATTTTCTTTTGCAAAAACTTCTTCCAACATTCTTTTTAATCCATCCTCTGAATTTTTACAGATCATTCCACAATTATATTCTCCAAATAATTCCTTCATTCCTGCACAATCTGTAGTGAAAATCGGTTTTTGTAAAATCATCGCTTCTGTTGCAACTGTACTAAAACCTTCTGATCTGGATGAACATATAAATGCATCTGCTGCTTTGATATATGGATATGGATTATTTTGAAATCCCAACAACTTCACATAATCTTCCAAATGATTTTTCTTAATATAATCTTCTAATTTTTCTCTGTCGCTTCCTTCTCCTAAAATTCTAATACAAAATTTAAAGTGATCTTTTAATTCATTTACTACATGTAATAATCGGTCATATCCTTTCTGATCTACCAAGCGACCTATCGTAACAAAATTTTTAATATTTGATGGATATTCTATATTATCCATTGTAGCTTTTTGGTTGATTTCTATATCATCTACTGGATTGTACTGTACACTCACTGTATCACTTATATCCATTCGCTTTTCAAATGCTTTTACTACTTCTTCTGAAACACCTAAGATATTATCATATTTTTGATAACATTCTTTTTCTTCTTCTAAACTATGATAAGCAACCTCTGTCCATGGATTTTCTATTAGATCAATATGTACCCAGGCTATCTTTTTACTGTCTTTATTATTTGATCCTGATATGATCTTTGTAGCGTATCCTTCTATAAATGCCACCTCTACATCATATTTTTCTTTTATAAATCGTTTATAAAAAGTTTCTGGACTATCTTTTTCATATCGACTTAAGTTAATCTTATTTTTTATTTTTGTAATAATCTTTGAAATTTGTCCCGTGCTCTCGCCGATTCCACCAAAAATATATTTATATTTTATATTTTCTGGATAATACTTATGATCAATCTTACACTGGTTTACAGAATACACTGTAATATCATATTTACTTGGTTCCAAATTGTTTAATAATGTCTGAAATATTTTTTCTGCACCGCCACCGTACATACTATTTATCATAAATAAAACTTTTTTCTTATGCATTTAATATCCCTTCTACCTCTGACATTCTCTTTCTGATTGTAAAATCTTTTGCCCTGATCTTGCAGTGATCTATATATGGGCTGAAATCTGCTTGTTCTAATACGTTATGCAGCATATCATAAATTCCATCTTCTGAATTATCACAGATGATCCCGCACTGATATTCTCCAAATAGTTCTCTCATACCTGAACAATCTGTTGTAAAAATTGGTTTATTTAAAATCAAAGCTTCTGTTGCCACTGTGCTGAATCCTTCTGCTCTTGATGAACATATCAAAGCATCTGCTGCTTGAATATATGGATATGGATTTTCTTGAAATCCTTTTAATTTAAAATAATCCTGCATTTGATTTTCTTTGATATATTGCCCGATATTGTTTTTCCCTTTTCCTTGTCCCAAAATCCAGACTTCAAATTCATATCCTTCTTTATGAAGCTTATAGGCACTAGAAACTAATCTGTCAAACCCTTTTGCTTCCACAAATCTTCCAATTGCAATAAATTTGACTTGCTTCTCATATTGATCGTTGATAGGTTTCTGTGCCAATTTTTCAATTTCTTGTGAATCCACAGGGTTATACTGAATCTTTGTCTTTTTCTTGAATTCATTTCCAAACTTTTCAGCAAATACTTCTTTTACATATTCTGATACAGCAAAAATTGTATCAAATTTGCTATAAATTTTCTTATGTTCCTTAAAATTAGAATAATTGTCATCTGCATGATTATTCTTAATCATATCTGTATGAATCCACGCATATTTTTTTGAATATTTATTTGTTGAATTTGCTACTAATTTTGTTACAAAACCTTCTACAAATGCTATTTCAACATCATATTCATTCTTCACATATTTCTTATAAATTTTTTCACAATCTTCTTTATAAATCTTTTTATAATCCACTTTATACTTCATCTTTGCAATTGGGTTTGTTAATTTTTCATATTCTGGAAGCATTGAAATAAGTGTACAATATTTTTCTACTTCTTCTACATAAACGCCTGTTTTTACCACTGTCAAAACAGTAATATCAAATTTTGTTTTATCAATATTTTTTACAATTGTCGCCAAAATTTTTTCAGCTCCACCACCTGCAAGACTTTCAATTGCAAATAAAACTTTCTTTTTCACCTTTTCAATTTCTCCCTTATCCCATTCATTTTCTCTGGTCCTAAAATCTTCACAATTCTTTTCTTAATCCCCTTCTTCACCTGCTCTTTTTTAGACATCCAAGATACAGCAAAATGGTGGACACAATAACTGTTTTCTGTAATATTATAATGGCAATTAATATAATCATATGGTGAGAAAAATTCTTTTGGATAAATCTGAATCCCATTTTCCAGTTCTTGATAATGATTTTCCTGTACAAAACCTTTTTCTTTTAACATCTTTGTTAGTTTTGCTACGTTAGTCCCCGCGATGATCTGTCCTTTTTCATCTAGGAAACTTAGATGCTCATAAAGATTCAAAAATTCTTTAACCAATGGATGGCCTTTTTCAAATGCCATAAAACTGGTCGCAACGTATTCTTTTTCTTCCATTCCTAAAATGCATTGTGCTTCTAATAATGGATTGAAAGATTTTAAGACTTCTACATCAGTATCCATGTAGAAGCCCCCATACTGATATAACGCCTCAATACGAGCTACATCACTGACAAATGCATATTTCCCCGCTGCATATGCTTCCCGTGTATACTGCAACCGTTCAATATCAAAGTTATCCTCATTCCACTCCATTAATTGATAATCTGAAAGAAATTGTTTCCAGCTTTCGATGCATTTCTTTACATCTTCTGGTTTTTCTTTTCCTCCAAACCAACAATAATGTACCATTTTAGGTATTGCCATTTCTATCACTCCCTTATCAAGTCATATAGCTTTTCTACTTCTTTACAATTACTGTAATCCCTGCTTTTACAGTTTTTTATTAATTTTTCACAAAGTTCTAAATTTCCCATAACTTTGACAATTCCTTCTGCACATCCTTCATCATCCATTGGTACGATTACCCCATCTATGCCATCTTCCAACTGACTCTCCGATGAAGGATATGCTGTGATTATCACTGGTTTCCCCAACATTTGTGCTTCCAAAACAGTTACTGCTTTTCCTTCATATCTTGATGGCTGTATATAAAAATCACATTTTTCTATATATGGATATGGATTATCTTTTTTCCCCAGAATAATCACCGTATCTTCCATTCCTTGTTCTTTAATCTGTTTTCGAATAAGTGCTTCTTCTCCTCCATATCCAATCAGAAACCATTTAAATTTCATACCTTTTTCAAGCATTTTTTTTGCAATTCTAGGCACATGATCAAAGTTTTTCGCCTGTGCAAATCTTCCAATCGAACATAAACATTTTTCAGCTGATTCTACATTCATATCGCCAGCTGATTCGTCTTTCGCCTGTCTACGAATGAGATTTTCTGCATTTATATTGGATATTTCTACAATTTTATCTTTTAGCTCTGGAAAAACCTTTAAAAATCCTTCTGTGCATTTAGGTGAAATTGATACTATATAATCGTATTTTCCCCACATTTGAAGTTCTGAACTTATATCAAGTAAATAGTTCGAATAGTCTGTATGTATCCATGCTAATTTTACTTTGGCATCAATCTTCTCTGCTACATAATAATGTGGTGTCAAAAAACTTATTGCAAGATCATATGTTTTATGAATTCTTTTTTTTACATATGGCACTGTATACTTATGGCTGTAATCAAGCATAACCATACTTTCTTTTCCATTTACATTTTCCTTATTAAATTGTAATGCCTTCTTCTTTCCTCGGTATCTTCCTAATGCCATGGAAAACTGTCCTTTTTTTATTACATTTTGAAATGGAATTGCCAGCATTGACATTTGTTTATCTTCTGGTAACAGATTTACTTCTTTCGGAATATATTTTAGTAACTCTCCTGTATGACGATATAAAAACAAGTCTACCTCATATTTCTGATAATCCATAGCATTTAATATTCCTAATAAACTGCGCTCTGCTCCTCCCAATTCCATACAATGAGATGCTATCAAAATCTTTTTCATCTTTATAACCCTATTCCTATCGCTTTGATAAAATGATGATATCCTGCTCCATATCCTAAACTGATATGCATTTCGTAATAATAGTATAATGCATAAAATCCCATACACATCAAATATATGATTTTTTCATTTCTCTCATCAAATAAATATTTTATACACCAAATTAATAGCAATATCATATACAAAGAAAAATACATATTAAATCTTGCATAAATCCAATACCTTGTAGCTAAAAGAATGGCTATTACATTAATGACAGAAAAGTTGACCATAATATTATAATATTTTTCTTTTCCCCTTAAAAAATCTTTTCCAAGATACGATAGTACAACCGGAACTGCCATAACAAAAACTCGAACCATATTCGCTCCAGCTCCTGTTGATATTAGGACTTCTTTATAATTTCCATATTGCGTTTCTCCTAATGCTCTTGCCAATAATGGACCTGTAACTGGATAAGTCACAAATAAAAAAATTCCAATAAATAAAATCCCCTTTGTTGTATTTCCCCAAGCCGGCTGATCTACTACAAAATACAATAGGAGAAAGATTAGTGCTGACTGATGAATCGTTGAACATAACAAAACAATTGGCAGATAAAATTTCCATTGTCTTTTATAGATCATTGGAAAACAAAAGAATAAAATTGCTGACGCCAAATATTGTCGAACTCCATTCATCGTTACAAGATAACAACCAGAAGTAATAAATAAAAATACCGCCATCTCTATCATATCTGTATTTTTATAATAAGTTATAAAAATCAAACCAATTGTTACGATTGCCATACATAGTAAAACTTTCTGTGAATCTGACGAAATACACTGTTTTATAAATGCAACAATGGCATAAAATCCACTATCTGTTTTAATCGTTGGATGTGTTAAAAAGCCAAAAAAGCTTGCAGGAACCTTTTCAAATAAATCGCGGTATGTCCCTGTATCTCCAATACCCTGCCGAAACCCAGACACAAATATCAAAACAGCACAAGCCATCCCCGCAAATAAAGCGTTTGCTCGAAATACTCTCTCACCTTTTACATATTTATATTTTCCACTCATTCTTGCAAACAGACACAAGAAATATGTACTAAATAATGTTATCCACCAGACTGTCATATCCTATAACCTCTTTTACTATTAATTCATCTTTTTAACCTGTTGCTTTATATAAAATGTTAATGCGATTCCAAATGGAATTGCTAAGATTGTTAATCCTTTTTCTGGACTTTCTTTTAAAAATTTTTTATTTTTACTAATTATACTACTTGATACATAATGAATACAATTCATAAACTTTCTTTTGAATGTCTTATCATATTTCATATAAACAGTTCGTAAAAACGCAAATCCCTTTGGATTGTTTAAATACTGTCGGAACATATTAGCACTTGATCCATCTGCTTGGTATTCCACATTGCATAATATTTCATCCATAACAAGCAGTTCATATTCCTGATCACAAAGAAGATATTTATAATTGAGTCCTACATATTTTTCTCCTTCAAACACGGGATATTCTGGATATTTTGTAATGACATCCGTTCGATATACTAATTTTTTGTCTCCAGATCCACCTACTTGATAATAACCAGATAATGTTGTACTTTTTAAATCTTTGGGAAATCTTTTTCCAATAATCTTCCCATTAAAATCTGCATCTAAGCCTATGATTCCTGCATATTTGTTACTTCCATATTTTTTCCAGAATGTAATAATCTTCTCTGCTGCATCATCAGCAAGATAATCATCGGAATCAATACACACATTTAATTCTGTATCGATCAATTGATATGCCGCATTATGTGCCGTATGCATTCCGCCATTTTCTTTATAATGATAGATAATCTCAAAACCATTATCTTTCTTTAACCATCCCTCAACCAATTCTTTTGTATTATCACTTGATCCATCATCTATGATCAGCCATTTAAACTGCTTACATTTTTGTCTGCATAGACTTTCATAACATCTATGTAAAGTATGTGCTCTGTTGTATGCAGGGGTAAATACTGTTAATATGATCTCATTTTCCATTCGTGTAAAACTCCTCTAACCATCTTGCATTCTCTACAATATCATATTTTCCTCTTTGAATTTTCTGTAACATATTCTCACGAGTACTATTTTTGTATTTTAAAATACAATCAATCCATGTATTTATATCTTCATCTAAAGATATAAATTCTATCAATTTTGTAATTGCTACTTCTCTTGTTACTTGATCTGATACAATACAATGTAATCCTGCTGCCTGTGCTTCCACCAAAGTTACTGGAAGTCCCTCATAAATTGATGGAAATAAAAACACATCAAATGCTTGCATTAAATCAGGCACATCATTTCTTACCCCTGTAAATATAATTTTATCAGCTATTTTTAGTTTTTCTGCTTTTTCTTTATACTGACTACTGTCATTTCCTCCTCCAACTAAAATCAACTTTACTTTTTTATTCTTTTTACAAATCTCATAAAATAAATTAATTATAAATGTGTGATTTTTAGGTAATGTAAAATTTCCAACATGTCCTATTACGTATTCATCTTCTGAAATATGAAATTCTTTTCTGATTTTTTCTCTAGTTTCTAAACAGAATAAATATTTTTTGGTATCTATTGCATTATTCATAATTTGAAATGGTTGTCCTTCAAACATCCATTTTCCTGCTCGTTGTCCACATGCAAATAAATTTGTTGCATATTTCGAAATCTTTTTTTTAGAAAACAATTTTATGTATTTTTTTAAATTTGTATCAACTAGTGTCGTATGTGCATGGGCAATTCTTACTGGCACCCCATTTTTCTTCGCTGCTTTTAGTGGATATGCACTCAAACAATCTAAGTGAGAATGTACAATCTTATATTCTTTATGTTCCTTAAAGAATTGATCCAAACTTTTCATATAGCTTGGACTAAAAGGATTCAATACTGGCATATGATAAATCTTTCCGCCTAAACTTCTGATTTCATCGTCATAATCTTTCTTTTCATTTTCTGGTCTGTGTGTCAGAAAATCAAACTGAACTTTATTCCTATCTATATTTCGATAATAATTCATAAGCATTGTTTCAAGTCCACCACGGTTCATGTGGGTGACAACTTGTAATACTCTGATTGGTTCTCCCATTTTATTAATTCAACTCCCTAACTATTTTTATAACTTATTAGTTACTATCTAAATAATCCTTCCAAAGTCATCTCAACAACCTTCTCCTTATCAAACCTCTTCTCCATCACCTTCCGTGACATCTCTCCCATCTGTTTCTTCTGGACATACGATAGTTCAATAAATTCCATCATCTTCTCTTCCAATCCCTTAACATCCTTCACATCCACCAGATACCCATTCTCGCCATCTCTTACAGCTTCCATACACCCATGAATCCTGCTGGTGATCAATGGTCTTCCCATGGCTCCACATTCTAGCAGTGTATTTGCCATGCCTTCATGATACGATGGTAATACAAAGCAATCGCATTTCTTAATGAATGGTTTGACATCTTCCTGATAGCCATAATAATAAATGATCCCATTTCTGACCAATGACTGGATTCGTTCCTTATAATCATCTTCCATTGGTCCTACGATATCAAACGATACTTCTGGGTAGATCTTCTTAATGTTCTTTGCTGCTTTGAACAGTTCTTCGACTCCTTTTTCTTTCATCACACGTCCGATAAACAAGAATCGGATGTTTCTTGATTCTTCTGGGTATGGTGTCATCTTGTATTCATCAAGGTCGATCCCTGCTCCTGGAAGGGTGCATGATCTGGATTCTTTGATAATATTATTTTCTATAAACACCTGCTTATTTCCTTCATTTTCAAAGAAGATCGTTTTTGCCTTTTTGCAGGATAGTTTATATAAAAATACGACGAGTTTCTTGATCATATTTTCATTCTGAAATGCAGTTCCTAATCCTGTGATATTGACTGCATATGGAATTCTTTTGAATCTTGCTGCGATCCCTCCGTAGATGTTTGGTTTGATCGTGTAGGTGATCACAAGGTCTGGCTTTATCTTGCCTAAGATGTTAAAGTATCTCATCATCAGTTTAAAATCTGTTGCTGGATTGATCCCTCTTCGATCTACCGGTGTTTTGATAAAATGACATCCCATTTCTTTTAAATTCTGTACTAACATTCCTTTTGGCAGGGATATATAGACTTCATTTCCTTGATCTATGAGTTCTTTGATCAGGGCTTTTCTGAATTTGTATAATCCTACGTCTAGGTTTGCTAAAATTAATATCTTCTTATTCTTCATCGTTTACTCTTCTCACTGGTACTCCAACATAAGTTCCTGCTTCGTTGATATCTTCGATCACTGTACTTCCTGCTCCCATGATCACTTCATCTGTGATATGCAGTCCTTGTATGATCTGGCTTCCTGTGCCGATCTCTGTCTCAGTCTTTAAATGGACATCTCCTGACAGTAAAACTCCCGGATACAGGGTATTATAATCTCCAATCTCATCATCATGTCCGACAATACTTCGATTGCAGATCAGGTTAAAATTACCGATCTCTATATTCGTTGTCATAATAACGGATGTACAAATGATATTTCCTCGTCCTAGATGCACTCTTTGTGATGTGATCACGGATGGATCGATCAGATTAGGATACCATAAGTTTGGATTTGGCAGACATTTTAAAACTAGTTTTTCACGGACTTTTGCATTGCCTATAGCGAAGGCGACGGCAAGTTTTTGTTCTTTGTCATATTCTTCGAGGTATTTCATTCCTCCAAGAATCAGATAACCATCTATGATGCTGCCTTGCTGAATTCCATCGTCTATGTATCCAAGAATCTCATATGTTGGTTCTTCTTCGTTGATCCGTTCGATCAGCCACTGAGTATCTCTTCCCATACCACCGGCTCCAACGATCACGATTGGTTTTATCTTTGGTTCTTTACTCATATAACCCATCCTCATTCTTCTTCCAATAGCATTCCATTCCTAATGCTTTCGGTGCAATAAAATCTTTCTCGATATCATCTCCGACAAATGCCATGTTCCTGCATGGTATTTCTAATCGTTTTCTCATGATCAGAAATGGAAGATCATTTGGTTTCCTGAATTCCATGACATTTCCATGTCCTGCAAGTTCGTCTGTGATCAGTATCTCGTCTGCCATTTTATCTAACCCCAGGGCTTCTATCTTGGCTCGCTGTACTTTTGGTGTTCCATCGATCAAGATCCCAATACTTCGCTTTTGCGTGTGTAGTTCAAAGAATAATTCTTTGACTCCTTCATACAATGAAATCTCTGGTTTATGGTCCCTAATGGCTTCTCTGCATTTTAATAATAATTCATCCGAATACATTCCTGCATCTTTTAATACCGTTTCCAGTGGCGGCTGCCCTTTTTCCAGTGCTGCACATAACTTATTAAAGATATTGTTCACTTCTGGAAGCATTCGTTCTACCACTCGGAAACTGCTTCGTACATAATCTTTCTCTGAGTATAATGTGTCATCCAGATCAAAGATCACCGAACCAATTCCCTCATCTAAATGATACAGGTCTTTAAAATCATGAATCTCTACAATCGGTTCTTCTCTTGTATTTAAACATACACTTTTTTCAAATCTTGTGAAAATAACATTGTCATCGGCTGCATCCTCTTTGTATTCCATTGGTTCACCTAACATCATGGAGAGTGCTGCATATGGTGCGTCGGCTCCTGCCTTGATCGATACGGTGTTTGCCTGATGATACCATGGTTCCATTCGGATAAAATAATCTTTGTCTGTATGTTCTTCACGAAGCATAAAGATCGTCATCCATCCGGATGGCCTTAATTTTTTTATCACTTTCTTTGCTTCTTCTACGATCTTGTGATCTCTTACAACTCTGTATCTTGCACTTTCTTTTCCCTCGACTTCTTCCTTTGCCCTTGGTGTGATGTAAACCGGGCTTCCGTCTAGATTGCAGAATACGTCGATCTCATACATCTTCCCATTTAAAAATGGACGTATCGTGTAATTCGCGTATTTTGATGCATGAAAACTTAATTCTTGTTCATCATGGATCATGATGCTTTTCTCCAGATTATCCATCTCATCCAATACTGCAAACATTGCTGGGAATCCTTGTGTATAGTCATTGGCACTGCTTACGACCTGTGGTGCGTTAAGACCACATTCTTCAAAGAAACGAGCTGTCCAGCGTTTGTTGCTGCACAGCAGAGCTAATTCTTCATTTGCAATGAGAACTTCTGTTCCAACAGCTTCAAATTCGCTGGCTCTTTGTGACAGGATAAAAACGTCTTCTTCTGTTCTTGGAATGAGCAGAGCGATCTTCTCCTGTTTACAGATATGTAAGAGTTCTGTGACATAACCTTCTTCCCCTGGCTGTGGAACCTGATAGTGCTTATGGCAGCGATATAATGCTGGCGCTTCCAGTGAATGATCGCAGCCGACAAATGTTACTTTCACCCCTAATCTGCCGGCAGCATAGCGGAAGGTATCGATAAATTCGACCTGATCTGCCACGCTTGAAAATAAGATCTTTAAGTGTCCTGCTTTCTTGTATTTGGAAAACTGGTCTTTCTTTGTTCCCTGAAAGGCATACATTGTCACAGATTCCTGTGCACTGATCCCTGCTCTTTTTAAGACTTTGGTCACAGTCTTTAATATGTTCTTGATGTCGGTAAGAAATGAAATATTATCCACATATTCAAGGTCGAATTCAAACTTTTCTTCCCAGCTGATGGCATTTCTCCCATTCACCTGTGCAAGTCCTGTCAGTCCTGGTCTTACATCTGCACGTCGTTTCTGTCTTGCACTGTAGAAATCTATGTATTGTTTCAATAATGGTCTTGGCCCGACAAAACTCATATGTCCAAATAAGATGTTGAAGAATTCAGGTAATTCATCAAGACTCGTGGATCTTAACATCTGACCAAATCTTGGAAGACGTTCTTTGTCTGGCAGCAGATCACCATTCTCATCGACGGCGTCTGTCATACTTCTGAACTTGTAGAGTGTAAATATTTCGTTATGATATCCCGGTCTTTCTTGTTTGAAGATCACAGGGCTCCCTAATTTGATCCTTACTAACAGTGCTGTGACAAGCAGAATCGGGCTTGATACAATGATACAGCACAGTGACAATATGATGTCAAAAAATCGTTTGATATATTTGTGATACATCTTTATATATACTCCGTTTACATTTTGTTCTTATCGGTCCAGTATGGATCTTATGATTCCTATGATCCGATCCATATCTTCTTTTGTATTCTTAATATCACTTGGAAGACATAATCCGCGGTCAAAGATATCTTCTGATACTGGTTTCTTATCATCTTCGTAGTGAGAATAGAATTCGCACCCTTTAAATACTGGTTGTTGATGTAATGGTTTCCAGATCGGACGGCTTTCGATATTCTCTCTTTCCAAAGCTTCTATGATATCTAATGGTTTTGTCTTACTGTCTTCATCGATCGTCATGCATGATAACCAGAAATTTGGTTCACTGCATGTTTCATATGGATTCATATGCACTTGTTTATAATCCTTGAAAGCATCTTTGTATGTCTCATAGATTGCTTTTTTCTTCGCAATGTGTTCATCCAGATGCAGAAGCTGTCCTCTTCCAACTCCCGCTGTGATATTAGACATTCGGTAGTTATATCCGATCTCCTTGTGTTCATAATGTCGGACCGGTTCTTTTGCCTGTGTTGCCAGAAATGTCGCATGCTTAATGTATTCTTCATTCTCTGATGCGATCATTCCACCGCCTGATGTCGTGATGATCTTATTTCCATTGAATGAAAATCCTGCCATGACTCCGAATCTTCCTGTCTGAACTCCTTTATATGTTGCTCCCAGACTTTCTGCAGCATCTTCGATCAGTGGAACTTTATACTCTTCACAGATTGCTTTGATCTCATCTACCTTGGCTGGTGTTCCATAAAGGTGTGCAACGATCACTGCTTTTGCCTCTTTATGTTCCTCTAAGGCTCTTCTTAATGCCTGTGGTGACATATTCCATGTCTCTGGTTCAGAATCCACAAATACGATCTTGCCTTTTTCATAGGCGACTGGATTCACTGTTGCAGCAAAAGTCAGTGAAGGACATATCACGGTATCTCCTTCCCCGACTTCTAATAATTTCACCGCCAGATGCAGTGCTGCGGTTCCTGCGCTTAGTGCACTGCAGTGTGCGATTCCTGTATACGCTTCCATCTCACGTTCAAAACCATTGACATTTGGCCCAAGTGGTGCGATCCAGTTGGTGTCAAATGCTTCCTGCACAAACTTCTGTTCTTCCCCATGCATCGTTGGTGATGCCATATATATACGTTCTTTCATGCTGTCTCATCCCCCTGTCATTTTGTCTGTTGATTTGTCTGTTTATATGTATACTCTGGAACTAATCTTTTTACAACTTCACGAATATTCGGATCTTCGGAAAATGCCGCATGATCTAATTCAGCGATCAGTTCACTAAATTGTTCTGTCTCCATCATCCTTGGACTTCCAATGAAAATTCGTTTGTTCTTTGTCTCTTTTTTATTCTCCTCATCGATCAGAAGTTCTTCATACAGCTTCTCCCCTGGTCTTAAGCCAGTAAACTGGATTTCTATATCTTCTCCTGGTGTAAGTCCTGATAAACGGATCATATTCTTCGCAAGATCTAAGATCTTGACTGGTTCTCCCATATCAAGGATAAATATTTCCCCGCCTTCTGCGTAAGCTCCTGCTTCTAACACCAGACTGACGGCTTCTGGGATCGTCATAAAGTATCGGATGATCTCTGGATGTGTAACTGTTACCGGACCACCATTGGCAATCTGCTTCTTGAACAACGGAACGACACTTCCGTTACTTCCAAGAACATTTCCAAATCTTACAGCAACGTATTCTGTATCGTATAAGCTATTCATGTATTGAATGACCATCTCACAGATTCGCTTGGAAGCACCCATGATATTTGTCGGTCTTACTGCCTTATCCGTGGAGATCAGTACCATTCTCTTTACACCGCTCATTCCTGCTTCTTTGGCTATGTTAAATGTGCCAAATACATTGTTCTTGATCGCATCATGCGGGCTGTCTTCCATCAATGGCACATGCTTATGTGCTGCTGCATGAAATACGATATCAGGCTTATAATCTTCGAAAATATTGTGTATTCGCAGATGGTTCTGGACAGATACGATCAATACTTTCAAATCTAGTTCTGGATGTGTTCTCTTTAATTCCATCTGAATCTCGTAGGCATTGTTCTCATAATTATCAATGATCACTAACTTCTTCGGCTGATATCTTGCAATCTGTCTGCAGATCTCACTTCCGATCGATCCGCCTCCCCCTGTGACAAATACGACTCTGTCTTTGACATAGCTCATGATTGATGGAAGATTGGCTTTCACTGGCTCTCTTCCAAGCAGATCTTCAATCTCTACTTCTCTTAGAGCAGATACTGTAACTTCACTGTTGATCAGCTGATATAAGCCCGGAAGAATACTCAGACGGCATCCTGTCTGCTTGCAGATCTCAAGGATGTCCTTGCGATCCTTGGGTTCTATTGTCGGAATTGCCAAAATGATCTCTTCAACATCAAATTTAACTGCATTGCGCAGGATCGTATTACGATTGCCAACCACTGGTATCCCAGATAAATATGTTCCTTTCTTCGCTGGATCATCATCTATGATGCAACGGATCGTTTTAGTCACATATGTACTCTTTTTGATCTCATTTAAAATGATGCTTCCTGCTTCTCCTGCTCCGATCAACATTACCGGAACTTTCTTCTTGCCAATGTCATTCACTTTGAGTGGTTCACTTCCCTGAATCAATCGGACAAGTAATCGGATAAAAAACATTCCCAACAGCAGATATACCAAATACAAGAAATAGTAACTTCTTGGTATCTCCCATTGTAACATATAAATTCCGATCAGCTGGAAAGCTGCTGCGATCACAGCTGCTTTAACGACATTAATAAAATCGGAGACTCCTGCATACTTCCATTGCGTTGAATACAATCGATATGCCATAAAGATCACAATACTGCAAAAGAGATTCAACGGCATGTATTTTGCAGCATTTTTCAAAAAAATCGATGCGATCTGTGATGGATAGAATTCAAATCGCGTTAATAATGCAAGATATGATGCTATGATCATCATTATGATATCTGAAATCCCAAGTATCATATTCCATTTTTTTCTTTGGATGATTGTTTTTAATTTCTTCATATACTTTCCCCTAACATATGCTCTCACATATTTGTTTTAAACCTATTATACCATTCCTTTTCTTAATTTCCTATATCTACTCCTGCCCATTTCCTGCTTTTTGGTAATTTTTTCTTAAAATACAGCAAAAAGAGATGGAAAAATCTATATTGTTTTGATCTTTCCATCTCTTTCTATGTTAAAATTTTATCTTTTTATACGTTGATCTCAGCTGTTAATCCAAGTACTTCTTTATTCTCTTCCAGAATTGGATTGATCACTTCATTCACAAATTCTTCTGTCTGCTGTGGTGCACGTCCTACGAAGTTCTCTGGTTTCATGATCGCCTGTAACTGCTCCATGTTCATACCAAATGCTGGGTCTGCTGCGATTCTCTCTAACAGATCGTTTGCTTTTCCTTCTTCTTTGACAACTTTTCCTGCTGCCATAGAATGTACACGGATCTTCTCATGAAGTTCCTGTCTGTCTCCACCAGCTTTTACTGCATCCATCATGATATTCTCTGTTGCCATGAATGGAAGTTCGCTTCTTAAGCGGCTTTCGATAACCTTAGGGTATACAACTAATCCGTCTACAACGTTTAAGTAAAGGTCTAAGATACCATCGATCGCTAAGAATCCTTCTGGTACGGATAAACGTTTATTGGCTGAGTCATCTAATGTTCTTTCAAACCACTGTGTAGATGCTACTAATGCTGGGTTCATAGCATCTGACATTACGTAGTTTGCTAAGGAAGCGATTCTTTCACTTCTCATTGGGTTTCTCTTATATGCCATTGCAGATGATCCGATCTGGTTCTTTTCAAATGGTTCTTCTACTTCTTTTAAGTGCTGAAGAAGTCTGATGTCGTTTGAAAACTTATGAGCAGACTGTGCGATCTGGCTTAATACGTTGATCACGCGGGAATCAACTTTTCTAGAGTATGTCTGTCCAGATACTGGCTGGCATTTGTCAAATCCCATCTTCTTGGCGATCATTCCATCAATCTTCTTGATCGTTTCGTGGTTTCCTTCGAATAACTCTAAGAAACTTGCCTGTGTTCCTGTTGTTCCTTTTGATCCTAATAATCTCATGTTAGCGATCACGTGATCAAGATCTTCTAGATCATATACGAGATCCATCAGCCAAAGGCTTGCTCTCTTACCTACTGTTGTAGGCTGTGCTGGCTGAAAATGTGTAAATCCAAGTGTTGGAAGATCTTTGTATTTCATTGCGAATTTGGATAATTCGTTGATCACATTTAATAATTTTACTCTGACAAGCTTTAATGCTTCTGTCATGATGATGATGTCTGTGTTATCACCAACATAGCAGGATGTTGCTCCTAAATGGATGATTCCTTTTGCCTTTGGACATTGTACTCCGTATGCATATACATGAGACATAACATCATGACGGACTAATTTTTCACGTTCTTTTGCTACATCGTAGTTGATGTCTTCTGCATGTGCTTTTAATTCGTCGATCTGTTCCTGTGTGATATCAAGTCCTAATTCTTTCTCTGTCTCAGCAAGTGCGATCCATAACTTTCTCCATGTCTTAAACTTCTTGTCTGGAGAAAAGATGTACTGCATCTCTTTGCTTGCATAACGTTCTGATAATGGGCTCTGGTAACGGTCGTTCATAAAAATCTCCTTATCCTTATCTTTCAAAATTTCCACGAATATCTCTTGTTGGCGGTTTCATTGGATACTCACCTGTGAAACATCCTTTACAGATTGATAATCCCTGTACCATCTGTGAAAGTCTCTCTTCTCCTAAGTATCCTAAACTATCTGCTCCGATCACTTCACAGATCTCGTTGATCGATCTGTTATATGCGATCAGCTGTTCTCTCTCTGGAATATCAGTTCCAAAGTAGCATGGCCACAGGAATGGTGGGGAACTGATCCTTACGTGAACTTCTGTCGCTCCTGCATCGCGTAACATCTTCACAATGCGGTCACTTGTTGTTCCTCGTACGATGGAATCATCGATCATGATGACTCTCTTTCCTTTGACTGCTTCTTTTAAAACATTTAACTTGATCTGCACGCTTGATTCACGGCTACTCTGTCCTGGTTTGATGAAAGTTCTTCCAACATAACCGTTCTTGACAAACGCGGTTCCATATGGGATTCCTGACTCTAAGGAATATCCAAGAGCTGCTGCATTTCCTGATTCTGGTACTCCGACAACCAAGTCTGCTTCTACCGGTGAATCCTGTGCGAGGTATCTTCCTGCCTGAATTCTTGAGTGGTATACCCCAACTCCGTCAATCTCACTGTCTGGTCTTGCAAAATAAATGTATTCAAAGATACATCTTGCTGTTTTTTCCTTTGGAAGACATAAATCACAGTCTGACTGAATTCCATCCTTTGTGATCGTTACGATCTCTCCTGGATTCACGTCACGGATAAATTCTGCTCCGATCGTATCTAATGCACAGCTTTCAGATGCTAATACATAAGCATTATCTCTCTTACCGATACATAATGGCTTAAATCCATATGGATCTCTTGCCCCGATCAGTTTCCTTGGTGACATAACGATCAGGGAATACGCACCTTTGATCTTCTGCATTGCTCTGGCTACTGCCTTCTCAATTGATGATGTATTTACGCGTTCTCTTGCGATATGATATGCGATAACTTCGGAATCGATCGTTGTCTGGAAAATAGCTCCTGTCTTTTCTAATTCTTCGCGAAGTTCTATTGCATTGATCAGATTACCATTATGTGCAAGTCCTAAAGTACCTTTTACATAATTTAAAACCAGTGGCTGGGCATTCTCAGGAACACTCTCTCCTGCTGTTGAATACCTTACATGCCCCACACCGATATCTCCCTTTAATGCCTGAAGGGAATCTGGTGTAAACACTTCATTACATAATCCCATACCTTTTTGAGATGTGACATTACGTTTTGGACCATTCGTATCAGAAACTGCAATTCCGCAGCTTTCCTGACCTCGATGCTGAAGTGCAAACAATCCATAATAGATCGTTGACGCTACATCATTGCCATCGAAATCGTAGATACCGAAAACTCCACATTCTTCTCCCAACTTATCAAAGTTCTCTCTGCTCATCGTGATCTTTTGACCTTTCTGTTATACAATCTTTAGTTTCGTTTGTAAAATACACATTTTTGATAGTAACATATTCATTTTAAATCTGCAAGCATCCCTGTTATTGATTCTCTTTTAATAATGTAGTATCCGGAGGGATCTCTCCTCGCTTAAGCTTTGTATATATGATCCTTCTTACAGATTTATCGATTCTTGATTCTTTGATCTTGCCACTTTTTAGTGCCTTCTTAATTGCCTTGTATGCTTCTTTATAGTTATCCGGCATCACGATCAGGTCAACTCCTGCCTGAATTGCTTTCACTGCTGCTTCTCCGGAACTATAGTTATCTGTGATTGCTTTCATGTTCATCGCATCGGTCATGATAACGCCCTTATATTCAAGTTCATCTCTTAGAATATCTGATACAACTCTGCTGCTTAGGCTTGAAGGCTCCTTCTCATCTGTCACATTAGACAGCATCAGATGTGACACCATCACTGCATCAGCTTTTGCCTTGATCCCTGCTTTAAATGGTTTAAAATCTGTATCTCTTAATGTATTGATCGTCTGATCGGTCTCTGTGCTTCCGCGGTGTGTGTCTCCTCCAGTCTGTCCACTTCCTGGAAAATGCTTTAATGTCGCTGAGATCTGTTGTTTCTGCATGTTCTTTACCAGTGTTGTAATAATATCAGCAACTTTCTTTGAGTCTGTCCCAAAGCTTCGGTCTCCAATCTCTGTGTTATTCTTATTCGTTAAAACGTCTGCGACTGGTGCCAGATTCATGTTAAATCCAAGCTCTTTTAATTCCTTTCCCTGTGTCTTTCCCATCTGCGCGATCTTCTTGTTATTGTAAGTTCTTCCAACTTCCTGTGCAGATGGATATACTGTCATCTTCATCTTGGGATTTGATGCGACTCTTGAAACCTGTCCACCTTCCTCATCCACTGCCATAAATAGTGGGATATAGGAGGCATCTTGAAGCTCATCCGTCATCTTCTTTGTTTGATCAGGTGTGTTGATATTCTTCGCAAACATGATCACTCCACCTGCTGGATACTTCTTCAATGTCTTCTTCATCTGACTCGTCACACTTGTCTGATTCTTGCTTTCTGCCTCATCTAATTGATAAACAGATACCATAAATAGTTGTCCGATCTTATTCTTTAAGGACATCTCCTTTGTGATATCTTTTGCCATTCCCTGCAAGGTTGTTTCATCCAGATCTTCTGTCTTGAGTTTCTTTGTTGTACTCTTCTTCCCGCATCCTGCTGTCATGACAAGCATCAATACAAGGACAAGGCTGATTAAACGTCTCTTCATTCTTTCGTGTCCTTTCCGTGCATGCTCTTTTCTTTTTATTATACCAGAAGCATTTGTTTGTATCAAATGCTGTTACGTCCTATTTCT
>ERZ1673693.494-NODE-494-length-46393-cov-55.953235_pt1 | contig 46393 bp, 31 predicted proteins | sample MGYA00580223_ERZ1673693 | MGnify/ENA primary metagenome ERZ1673693 (study PRJEB41218, sample SAMN15661741) | gut metagenome | host: Homo sapiens | place: Canada: London | collected 2015-08-20/2019-03-30 | study: EMG produced TPA metagenomics assembly of...
ACGGGAAAACCTACTGCCGAAAGGCAGTAAGGCGTTCTGTACCGAGCCTACGTTTAGGGAAAGGGGGCGGTATCATTGAACTGGCTGCACACCTGTATGCTACCGACCATGTACCTTACCTGCTGGAGCGGATTGCGGAACAGACACCGCATGTACACCCGGTATCTTTCTCTTTTGGCAAGCAGGACTCTTTCGGTCCGAGCTTCCAACAGCTGGAGATAGTACCGCTATCGTCTCCTGCCCTGCTTTCCTATTTACAAGGTAGAGGAATAAATCTGGAACTGGCAAAAAGAGAATGTAGTGAAGCCCGTTACACCCACAACGGCAAGCGTTACTTTGCCATCGCATTCCCTAACGGTTCGGGTGGGTTTGAGGTTCGTAACCCCTATTTCAAGGGCTGCATCGCCCCCAAGGAAATCTCCCACATCAGACAGTCGGGAAAAGCAAGGACTGCCTGCTATGTGTTCGAGGGTTTCATGGACTACCTTTCCTTTCTGACATTGAGACAAGAGAGCTGCCCAAATTATCCGGAATTGGACGGGCAGGACTACATTGTATTGAACTCCGTATCGAATGTAAACAAGGCTCTCTATCCGTTGGGCAATTACGAACGCATCCACTGCTTTTTCGACAACGACCATGCAGGAATGGAAGCACTCCGGCAAATCCGCATGGAATACGGCAGAGACCGGTACATCCGGGACGCTTCGCAGATTTACAGCGGATGCAAGGACTTGAACGAATACTTACAGAAACAGGTTGAAAGAAAAAGGCAGCTCCAGTCCGCCAAAGGGGTGCGCAGCCAATCACCGGAGAAGAAGAGCGGCTTCCGGTTATAGCCCACTATAACTACACGCTCCGCTTTCGTAGTTGTGGGCTCTCCCGAGGGGATTAGGGCTTTGCCCTAATGACCCACTCAGGGCGTTTCACCCCTGAGAACCCCGAGCAAAGAGTGACCCTCTCTTTGCAATCTCCGCTTATGGGTTACCCCTAAGAAATCTCGTGCAAATGAGAGCAGAGGCAAACTTGCTTGACCTATGCCGAATGCAGCCGAGATTCATAAAATAACCCCTCTGCGAAAGCGAGCAAAATAATCAATTGCAAACAAAGAAAAGAAGCTATGGCAACAAAATCAAGCATACATATCAAGCCTTGCAACATCGCATCGAGCGAGGCACACAACCGAAGGACTGCCGAGTATATGCGTAATATCGGGGAGTCCAGAATCTATGTCGTTCCCGAACTTTCCACCGATAACGAACAGTGGATAAATCCCGACTTCGGCACTCCCGAACTGCGAACTCATTATGACAATATCAAGCAAATGGTCAAGGAAAAGACCGGACGTGCCATGCAGGAAAAGGAAAGGGAACGCAAGGGAAAGAATGGAAAGATTATCAAGGTGGCGGGATGCTCACCCATCCGTGAAGGAGTATTGCTTATCAGACCGGACACCACACTGGCTGATGTACGCAAATTCGGTGAAGAGTGCCAAAGACGCTGGGGCATCACTCCGCTACAGATTTTCCTGCATAAAGACGAAGGGCATTGGCTGAACGGTCAGCCGGAAGCAGAAGACAAGGAGAGCTTCCAAGTCGGTAACAGATGGTTCAAACCAAATTATCATGCTCATGTCGTATTCGACTGGATGAACCATGAAACTGGAAAGAGCCGAAAGCTCAATGACGAGGATATGGCAACCATGCAGACCCTTGCTTCCGATATTCTCCTGATGGAACGTGGACAGGCAAAAGCTGTCACAGGTAAAGAGCATCTGGAACGAAATGATTTCATCATTGAGAAGCAGAAAGCCGAACTGCAACGTATAGAGGAAACCAAGCGACACAAGGAGCAACAGGTAAGCCTTGCCGAACAGGAACTCAAACAGGTAAAAGCTGAGATACGTACAGACAAACTCAAAAGTGCAGCTACCGATGTAGCCACTGCCATAACCAGCAGCGTAGGTTCTCTTTTCGGAAGCGGTAAGTTGAAAGAACTGGAACATAACATCGAGCAGCTACATCAGGAGATTGCCAACCGGGACAAAGCTACTGATGAATTAAAAATTCAGATGCAACAAATGCAGGAACAGCACGGCAGACAAATACGCAATCTTCAAGGAATACATAATAAAGAGATTGAAGCTAAAGACAAAGAAATATCACGGCTAAACACCCTGCTTGAAAAGGCATTATGCTGGTTCCCATTACTCAAAGAAATGCTGAGAATGGAAAAATTATGCTATGTCACTGGTTTTACCAAGGGGATGGTTGATTCTCTTTTATACAAAAAGGAAGCTCTCAGATGTAGTGGAAAAATCTATTCCGAAGAATATAGACAGAGATTTGAAACAAAAAATGTAATTTTCAAAATTGAACGAAGCCCGATCGATAAGAATAAATTGATGCTGACTATAAACCAACAGCCAATCAGCGAATGGTTCAAAGAACAATGGGAGAAGTTACAGCAGCATCTGCGTAACTCAGTGCAGAAAGAACAAAAATCCAGAGGATTCAGGATGTAATATAGAGAAGTACAATTCATCATGGATTGTACTTCTATCGTAATATATAGTACAAAATCTAAGTTGTCTAACTATTCTAAAGTAAAATAAGCAATAAAAGAATATCTTATTCACTATTAATATACCATATTGTCAATATCTTTCCCTCATTTAGTCAATCGTATCTTTTCGTGGTAGAAATAATTTACGATAACCGGCTTGCCTTTTTCCGAGCGCCCGTAAGGCAAATCATTTATTCTATATGGAAACCCCTGTGCCTTGGCGTATTGGGAAATGTCCTGTTCCAATGCCTGCCAGTAATCAAGCCTCTTTTTGTTGTATATTTCTTCGTATAACGGAAAGAGGTCGGGATGCTTCTCACGGATATACGTCATTATCCCTCCCTTGAACTGCCCGCGCAGATTCAGGTTTTCGAGCCATATCAAATCGGCATATCCTTTCACTTTCTCGATAATCGCCTTCATATCGGTTATTCCGGGGAATATGGGCGATACAAAACACACGGTACGGATGCCCGCCTCATAGACCTGACGCATTGCGTTCAGACGACGTTCTATGCTCACGGCATTGTCCATATCCGTACGAAAACGCTCGTCAAGCGTATTGACCGACCATGACACCGTTACTTTGGGAAAACGCTTCAACAGGTCGAGGTCGCGCAGGACAAGGTCGGACTTAGTGCATATCATAATCTCGGCGTTGCTCCCACGCAGCTCTTCGAGCAGCCTGTGGGTACGGCAAAATTGCTCCTCATACGGGTTGTAACCATCCGTCACGGAACCTATCACAATGCGCTCTCCGTCATATTTGTGCGGATTGGCTATCGGTTTCCAGTTCTTCACGTCCAGAAATGCACCCCACGGTTCTGTATGCCCGGTGAATCGTTTCATAAACGATGCGTAGCAATACTTACAGGCGTGGGGACAGCCCACGTAAGGGTTGACCGAATATCCTCCGACCGGCAGTGAGGATTTGGTCATAACGCTCTGTACGTCTATTTCTTTGATTATTTCGGTATTCATTGTAAGCGTTTTGTAAATTGTTCCGGCAGTTCCTGAATCATCCTTTCTTCGCCCATTATAGGCAGCAAATCCTCTTTCATAAACACGGGGACGCCCTGTGTTTGGGCTTGGTCGGCAATGTGAAGCACCCATTCGGGACGGGAATCCACTTTGCCTTTCCGATGTCCGGTCTCCGTACCTATGACAATCCAGTCGATACCCTCGAAATCTATATCGCCGATTTCATCGAAAATAGGTTCGAAAGTGACATGGTAGTGCTTGGCCTTGATATTTCTTTTCAAATCGTCTAGCCGCTTTTTTTCGGAATTGCGCGTGACGGTCACGCCCATCCATACATTCTCGTCATCTGTAGAGAAACTGATCTTGTCCGGACATTTCGTAAGGAATATATAAGCGTGTTGCGGATTGCTTTTCATTCGTCTGAATATTTCCGCATTCCATTCAGGCTTCCAATCGGAGAAATCGCTCATTCCGGTCATCAGCCATACGTGAGGCTTGGGCGTGTCGATGATACGCAGCTTTCGCACCATATATTCCGGTACGGAGAAGTCGTCCGTAATATGGAAACGGCGGCAGTTGTTACGGGCATAGCAGTAGCTGCACCCGATGGAGCAGCCTACCACTATGTTCATATTCTTTATCAGGGATTTTATACAGATAGTCATCTGCTTAGAGTTCCTTTTTAGAATCATTTCGGAGAGACTTTCCATTTTACCGGTTCTTTCAGTATGATTCCGTCAGTGGCATCCTCCTGTGAGAATGTATTGCTGCAATATTGTATGCAGAGCATGAGGAGCGGAGTCGTTCCGTTGTTACGGACACTTCGTTTTCCTGCAGGAGATACCCTGACAACGCTACCTTCTTCCACTGGGAACACTGTTCCGTCTACTTGAAATTCACCTTTACCGGAGAGGAAAAAATAAAGTTCCTCATGACTCTTGTGACTATGCAGAAATCCGGTTTCTGTACCCGGGGCGAATGACTGGAAAGAAAACTCGCTTCCCGTAGTTCCGAGAGCGGTGCTGCAGAATACTTTTCCGGGAATTTTCACATCCGGGCCAAGCTGAAGTTCGTATTCATTCAGTTCATTCAACTTACCGACACTGATCGCGGCGAAATTCTGTTCTACCGCGATTTTCCTAATCTTTTTCATCTTTCTAATATTTTGAAATGATTGTTTATACAGTTATTTAAGTGTTATGCTTTCTCCGTCTTCCGGTATAATCAGTCGGCTCATATCCGTCCCGTGATGGCGAGCTTCGTTGCGAAGGATGGCACGGGTGGTCTGGCAATGATCGATGGCATCCATGTGTACGGTAATCAGCTTGATGTGTGGGGGGAGTGTGTCAAGCATCGCCATTACTTCCTGTTCATTGGGGATGATACAACCGTCCGTCTTAGAGAATTCGGGGAATACCGCACCGCCACTGTTCACCACAATATAATTAGGACGATACTTTTCCACGGTAGCAAGAGTACATTCTTCCCATTTGCAATCGCCCATGATATAAATAGTCGGAAGCCCTTCGGACATCAGCACATAGCCCGAAACAGGTCCCATCATCTGGCCTATCTGACCGAAACCGTGATGGCCAATAGCACGGTGGATGGTCAGATGACCTAAGGTTATGCTCTCTTCAATCGCTTCTACATTTGAGAAACCATCTTTCAGGATGGCGGCCTTATCTTGTGGCTGGGTGTAGAAAGGAATGTCTTTCGGCAAATGCTGCTTTACACTTGGTTCGTAATGGTCGATGTGGTTGTGGGTGAGCAGTACCATATCAACACCTTCAGTAATGTCGCTAATAGGCATTACGAGATGTACCCTCGGATTCTTATATACACCGAGAGCTGATTGCAGGGTTCCTTTGTCGGCAAATACGGGGTCAATAAGAATGGTATGTCCTGCATAGTTGATTTTCAAGGTGGCACTGCGTACCAACCGAATAATTGCTTTTTCGTTCATGATGTTATGTTTTGTATTATTTTTCGGGTACAAAGTTCGAAAGGATATCCCAATGTCTCTATGCCTTAAAAACAGGAATATATGCCATTTTGATAAAAGAATGATGTATATTTGCAGAAAGCAAAAAACAAGAGTGATGAAAGCTATAATCAATCCCGAAAGACTTGTAAGCGTTCCGTTCAATAAAACGCAATGTGGCGTAGACTTCTACATTAACACAGGCGAAAGCAAGGACATCTGTGGTGTCTTGACCGAGCATAAGGCGTTTAAGACAGATTTTTTCAGCTTCTATTTCTTTCGTCGTGCCAATGGATATTTGTTGCTGAACTTCCGAAAAGTGGAGTTACGGGATGGTATGGTGCTGCTTTTGTCGCCGCACCAGCAACAGGAATGGCACGTGAACGAGGTAGAACTAGATTACACTTTTCTTATTTTCCGCGAAGACTTTATGCGCACGTTCATTGCTGACAAGTTCTTCGTATATCGGCTGTTGTATTATTATCAGACTGATACACCGCCCTACTTGTTTGCCGAGCCGGAGGAGCTGACGGAATATATGCGCCTCTTAAAAAAGATAAAACAAGAACTACAACATCCTGTGGTAGACACTTACAACCTCATTGTGTCAGTGCTTTATTATCTACTGGTAATTATCAACCGGGCATACGCTCAAACTTATCGTCTACCTGTCGAAGTGCCAAAAAACAATTACGCATTCAAATTCAAGGACTTACTCGAAAAACATATCCGAACGACACAGCGCGTTCAAGAATATGCTGATATGCTTCGGGTAAGTCGTATCACCTTGAATAATTCTGTCATGGCGCAATTTGGTGTATCAGCCATTCACTTACTCAAGCAACGTCTTTTGGAAGAGCTGAAAAATGAGCTACTGTTCTCCAATCTGAATGTGAGCCAACTGGCAGACGAGTTCCACTTTTCCGACCCCAGTCACCTCATGCGTTTTTTCAAAAAAGAAACAGGCAAGACTTTTACCCAATATCTAATGAATTACAAAAGAGGAATATATGAATAGAAATTTCATATTTGGCAAATGAATTCCATATTTAAGATATTTATTTTTTTGAATAACTATATTTTTCGTCATAAAGGTTCATTCTGCCAGTCCATAGAAATACCAATCGCTTTGTAATTGACATTCTTTTTTTGAAGAATCTTAAAAAATACAAAAACACCCAATTTTACATTCTTGGGTGTAAAAAAGGGTGTAAATCTCGCAAATGCTTGATTTACACCCTTTATTGCGGAGAGACAGGGATTCGAACCCCGGGTGCCTCGCAGCACAACGGTTTTCAAGACCGCCGCAATCGACCACTCTGCCACCTCTCCAATACTGTTTTGTTGTTTGCTTCTCTCTTAAAGCGCTGCAAAGGTACGGATATTTTTTAAATCTGCAAACTTTTTGAGCTTTTTTTCATGAATAAATCGTATTTTTGTCTCCAAATTAGGCTAAGCCAATGATATACCCACAGAATTTTGAACAGAAAATAGGTTTCGACCAGATACGCCAGCTGCTGAAAGAGAAGTGTTTAAGCACGCTGGGAGAAGAGAGAGTCACAGACATGGAGTTTTCCGACCGTTTTAATGAGGTAAAGGAAAAACTGGACCAGGTCAGCGAATTTGTCCGCATCCTACAGGAAGAAGACAACTTTCCCGCACAATATTTTTTCGATGTACGGCCGTCGCTGAAACGCATTCGCGTAGAAGGCATGTACTTGGACGAACAGGAATTGTTCGACCTGCGCCGCTCGTTGGAAACCATCCGGGACATCGTACGCTTTCTGCAAGTGAAGAACGAGGATGAAGAAGAAGTCTCCCCCTACCCTTGCCTGAGCAGACTGGCAGGTGACATTACCGTATTCCCACAGCTGATAGCGAAAATCAATGGAATTCTGTCGCCCTACGGTAAGATAAAGGACAATGCCTCTACCGAACTGGCACGCATCCGGCGCGAACTGGCCAGCACCATGGGAAGCATCTCGCGGTCGCTGAACAGCATCTTGCGCAATGCGCAGTCGGAGGGCATCATTGATAAGGATGTCACGCCCACCATGCGCGACGGACGACTGGTAATTCCCGTTGTACCTGCTCTGAAACGAAAGATAAAAGGTATAGTACACGATGAATCGGCCAGCGGAAAGACGGTATTCATCGAACCGGCCGAAGTAGTGGAAGCCAACAACCGTATTCGCGAACTGGAAGGCGAAGAACGGCGCGAAATTATCCGCATACTGACGGAGTTCTCCAACCAGTTGCGGCCCTCGATACCCGACGTACTACTGTCCTACGAGTTCCTGGCCGAGATCGACTTTATCCGTGCCAAAGCCCTGTTTGCCGAACAGACAGCGGCACTGAAGCCGGCACTCGAAAATAAACAGATCATAGACTGGACCATGGCTGTGCATCCGCTGTTGCAACTGTCGCTGGCCAAGCATGGCAAGAAAGTGGTGCCACTCGACATCGAACTGGACCAGCAACGGCGCATCCTCATCATCTCCGGTCCCAACGCAGGCGGAAAGTCGGTCTGCCTGAAGACAGTAGGTCTGCTGCAATACATGTTGCAGTGCGGACTGCTTATCCCGATGCACGAACGCAGCCATGCCGGCATCTTCAGCAGTATATTCATCGACATCGGCGACGAACAGTCCATCGAGGACGACTTAAGTACCTATTCTTCGCATCTGACCAATATGAAAATCATGATGAAGAACTGCAACGAACGCAGCCTCATCCTGATTGACGAGTTTGGCGGAGGAACCGAACCGCAGATAGGCGGTGCCATTGCCGAAGCTGTGCTGAAGCGTTTCAACCAGAAAAAGACGTTCGGCGTCATCACCACCCACTACCAGAACCTGAAGCACTTTGCCGAAAACCACGAAGGAGTGGTGAACGGCGCCATGCTGTACGACCGCCATCTGATGCAGGCCCTCTTCCAGTTGCAGATAGGCAACCCGGGCAGTTCGTTCGCAGTCGAGATAGCCCGCAAGATAGGTCTGCCGGAGGATGTCATTGCCGACGCCTCGGAGATAGTGGGCAGCGAGTACATCCAGAGCGACAAATATCTGCAAGACATTGTGCGCGACAAACGTTATTGGGAAACCAAGCGGCAGAACATCCGCCAGCGCGAAAAGCAGATGGAAGAAACCATCGCCCGCTATCAGGCCGAGATGGAAGAGTTGCAGAAGTCGCGCAAAGAGATTCTGCGCAAAGCCAAGGAAGAAGCCGAACAACTGATGCAGGAAGCCAACGCCCGCATCGAGAACACCATACGTACCATCAAGGAGACACAGGCCGAGAAAGAAAAGACCCGTCAGGCGCGGCAGGAACTGACCGACTTCAAGGAGTCGCTGGAAGCACTAGCCAACAAGGAGCAGGAAGAAAAAATTGCCCGCAAGATGGAAAAGCTGAAGGAGAAGCAGAACCGGAAAAAGGAAAAGAAAAACCGCGATGCCAACGCCGCCACCCTGTCGGCCGAAGAGCAGGCTGCACGCCAAGCACGTCTGGAAGCCGAACGTCTGGCAGCCATCGTACCGGGAGCAGCCGTCAGGATAAAAGGTCAGACCACCGTAGGCGAAGTGATGGAAGTGAATGGCAAGAATGCCACTGTGGCTTTTGGCAGCATCAAGACTACCGTACGCATAGACCGCCTGGAGCGGACCAACGCCCAGCCGCGTCAGGCCGACGTGTCGACCAAAAGCACCTTCATCAGCAGCCAGACGCAGGACAGCATGTACGAAAAGAAACTGCACTTCAAGCAAGACATCGACGTGCGCGGCATGAGGGGCGACGAAGCCTTGCAGGCCGTCACCTATTTCATCGACGATGCCATACTGGTAGGCGTCTCGCGCGTACGTATCCTGCACGGCACGGGTACAGGCATCCTGCGCACCCTGATACGCCAGTACCTGCAAACCGTACCTGGTGTCCGTCACTTTCAGGACGAGCACGTACAGTTTGGCGGAGCCGGCATCACAGTAGTAGACCTGTAATACATATATATATAGAACAAACGTAACCCTAACATATACTTATGAAATCGATCAAAGAACTCTATCGCATCGGAACAGGCCCGTCGAGCAGTCACACCATGGGACCGCGCAAGGCCGCCGAAATCTTTCTGCAACGGCATCCCGAAGCCGCTGCGTTCAAGGTGACCCTGTACGGCAGCTTGGCCGCAACGGGAAAAGGACACATGACCAACGTGGCCATCACCGAAACTCTGCAACCGGCCGCACCGGTAGAAATTATCTGGGAACCGAAAGTATTCCTCCCCTTCCACCCCAACGGAATGAAGTTCGTATCGGTGGATGCTGAAGGCAAAGAGACCGACTCGTGGACGGTGTTCAGCGTAGGCGGAGGCGCACTGGCCGAAGAGAAAGACGGCAGTACATCGGTCAACACTCCCGACGTCTACGAAATGAACCACCTGACCGAGATACTGCACTGGTGCGAACGTACCGGAAAAAGCTACTGGGAATACGTAAAAGAATGCGAGGAAAGCGACATCTGGGACTACCTGGCCGAGGTATGGACTACGATGAAAGATGCCATCCGCCGCGGACTGGACAACGAAGGCGTACTGCCCGGTCCGCTGAACCTGCGCCGCAAAGCCTCAACCTACTTCATTCGGGCCAGCGGATATAAGGCATCTCTACAGTCGCGCGGACTGGTATTTGCCTATGCCCTTGCCGTAAGCGAAGAGAACGCTGCCGGAGGCACCATCGTAACGGCTCCCACCTGCGGCTCGTGCGGTGTGGTGCCTGCTGTGCTCTACCACTTGCAGAAGAGCCGCGAGTTCAGCGACATCCGCATCCTGCGCGCGTTGGCCACAGCCGGCCTCATCGGCAACATTGTGAAACAGAATGCCTCCATCTCGGGTGCCGAAGCCGGATGTCAAGCCGAAGTAGGAACCGCCTGTTCGATGGCATCGGCAGCCGCCAACCAACTGTTCGGAGGAAGCCCCGCCCAAATAGAGTATGCTGCCGAAATGGGACTGGAACACCACCTGGGCATGACGTGCGACCCCGTGTGCGGACTGGTTCAGATTCCTTGCATCGAGCGCAATGCCTATGCCGCCGCCCGTGCGTTGGACGCCAATCTCTACTCGTCGTTCACCGACGGTATGCACCGCGTTTCGTTCGACAAGGTAGTCGACGTAATGAAGCAAACGGGCAACGACCTGCCTTCACTCTACAAGGAAACCAGCGAAGGCGGACTGGCCAAGGATTACCGTCCGATGTAAACCCACGACAGACAGGTAGTTCGGCCCCTTCCCAACGGGAGTCCGCCTGCCTGAAATAAGACTTGTCGCCGACAACAACCAGTGTACCACTTACTGCATCCAGCTTGCAGCTTCACTGCAAACGGGGATGCAGTGACACTGCAAAGCCGTGTGCAGTCGCACTGCAAACAAGGATGCAGTAACGCTGCAACCTGTGTGCAGTAACGCTGCAACCTGCGTGCAGTAACTGTGCAACCTGCATGCAGCGACAGTGCAACGTGTATGCAGTAACCGCAACCCGTAAGCTTGGCGGAACAAAGGCTTGCCGACAGACAATATAACAAAAAGGGTGTGTCAAATTAAGAGACACACCCTCACACACCGATGGCCGGTATTACCATCAGTCGTCAATATCGATCAGCTGACCTTTCTTGTTGAATTTCAGAGAAAGTCCGTTGCTCAATCCCACTTCCACTTCTCCGCGGTCGCGTTCAATCTTATTGCAGGTTACGCCCGGATACTGTGTTCCGATAAACGTCTTGGCATACGAAGGAACCAACGCTTCCGGCAAAACACCCCGTTTGCAGTCTACTTCTTCCCAACTGCCCTTACCGTCGAATTCGATCTTGGTACGGTCGGTCATCACTACTTCATAAGTCTTCGAAAACAGCTCGCTTTCCACTTTAATATACGAAACTTTTCTGTCGCCGAAATACTGTTTGATGAAAGTCTGGGCCGCAGCCGGAAGATCCTTCGGGTTCATGGTTATCACGTCACTGGCTACAGAGAATTGGATTGTCAGAAGAGCCATCACTAAGAATGCAAAAATCTTTTTCATACGCTTTGTTTTTTAATGTAGGGTTAAATACTTGTTTTACTAATTTTGATACTGCAAAGAAAGTGTACGATTTAGGAAAGAATTGGGAAAAACAGAACACTTTCTGTCCTTTTACACTATTTAACCAACGAAAAGACATGCAAGCCTTCTTCCCAACGATACGTCAGCCGAAGCGAACTGTTCGAAGCAATAGCCTGACTGATGGCAAGGCCCAATCCGTTCGACTCCTTCTTGCGATCCACGCTGTGGGCAAAGCGGCGGAATAAAGTATCGGCATTCAATGGGACTGTACCAGTGTTCTTTATTACAAGTGACGAAGGCGTCGTTTCGACCACCAGCCGGCCACCGTCTACGTTGTGCAGCAGTGCGTTCTTCACCAGATTGCTCACCAGAATATGTGCCAGCGAGGCATTACAGCGAACGATAAAAGGACTCTCCCCTTTCACCCGCTCCAACGCAATCTGCTTATGCTCGTAGATGTCCATCAGGTCGGGAAGCAACTCGTCCAGAAGGTCGTCTACCGACACGTCTTCCGTCTCGGCATACTGGCCGTTCTCGATGCGCGACAGTAGCAGCAATGCCTTGTTCAACTTCACGGCACGCCCCAGTGTAGAGTAAATCGCGTCGAGTTCCTTCAGCTGTTCTTCGCTCATGCCTTCACTTTCGGCCAGCAGTTCCAGCTTGCCGCGGGCAATGGCCAACGGCGTCTGCAGTTCGTGCGACGCATTTTCGATGAACTGTTTCTGTTCCTCGTAAGCCTTATGGCTGCGCGAAGCCATGTCGAAAGCAGCATTGCCCAGCAGGCGGAACTCGCGTATGCCGGTCTCGTTCTCCAGCGGAGGAACCTCACCACCGGGTTGCAGGCGTTGCAGCCAGTCCATCAGACGGTTCATCGGTTTGAATATTTTCTGCAGGATGAGGCGGGTACCAATCGTAGTGCAGCACAGGAAGAGGGCAAACAACGCCAGCAGATACCACAGCATGGCATTGACCATGTCGTCGCGTTCGAGGGTCGAAATCATCAGTTCCAGTTCATAGAACTGTCCGTCGGGCATTCGGAAAGCAGTACGGTAGACACGCACCGGTTCGTCCTCGTTCTCGCTTTCCACATAGACAAACGAATCGTAGAACATGTCGCGATAGTGCTCACCTTCCTTCACCGAGATAGGACGAAAATAATAGAAAGACATCAGATTATCGCCCTCGGTCTGAAGAGTGGCAGGGTCGTACAGGGCATTGTTGATGATAATCTGGGCATAATTCTCCAGGGTGTCGTCGGTCTCGTCCATCACCTCGTAAATAATGGTATAATAGAACAACACACCCCACACAGCCATCAGCCCCAGCAGCCAGAGCGACAGCTTGCGATAGGTATAGTGCAGCAGCTTCATACTTCCGACAGTTTATATCCGAAGCCGTAAACAGCTTTCAGTTCCACCGTGGCGCCAGCCTGCTTCAGCTTCTTGCGCAGATTCTTCACCTGCGAATAGATAAAGTCCAGCGAGTCGGCCTGATCGATATTGTCGCCCCACACCGATTCGGCCAGGCTCATCTTGTTGATGACGCGGTTGGGATTGACCACGAAGTAGTAGAGCAAATCGAATTCTTTCCGGTTCAGTTGCAGGGCAACACCCTCAACCGTAGCCTGACGCTTGTCGGGATAAAGCAACAGATTGCCTATCGACACACTGGTATCGCCATTGTTCTGCCGCCGGCGTATCAGCGACTTGATGCGTGCGTTCAGTTCGGCCAGATGGAAAGGTTTGGTCAGATAGTCGTCAGCTCCCAGCTCCAGCCCGTCTACCTTGTCGTCGAGCGAATCCTTGGCCGAGATAATAAGTACACTGTCGCTGCGACGCAGGCGTTTCAGCTCGCGAAGCAGGTCAAGGCCGCTACCGCCGGGCAGCATAATGTCCAGCAGGATGCAGTCGTAGTCGTAATCATTGATTTTGTCGAGTGCCGAGTAGTAGTCGGCAGCAGTCTCTACGACAAACTTTTCTTTCAGGAGCGAGACGCGGATGGTTTCGCGCAAGTCCTGTTCGTCTTCAACAATCAGTATTTTCATGGCCACAAAGGAAATTCACAATTCTGGAATCTTTTAGGAATTACTGTGCATCTTCATCCTGATACAAATCCTCCAACAGTTCCTCCTGTACCATCGACACCTTCCCGTCGGGAGTTACCGTAATCCTCAAAGGAATATAAAGATCGGTTTGCGGATAGCAGACACTGGCTGCATAAATGAACCCCTGAGAAGTAGTCTGATCGAACACCAGCCCTTCGAGAATGGAGTTCTTCAGGAACTTTGCATCGACCAGCGAGGCAAAGGTCTCTTTGGTAAACTCCTTGTCGAGCACCGTACGTTCGCCACAGGTAAGGCGCAGCCTGATGCAATTGTCTACAAACTTTTCGCCCTGCTCGTTGACAACTAGCGGAAGGCTTTCGTCGGGCTGACGCTTGACGACCGAAACATACTTCTTCCCCCGATAATCAATCGGAGTCTTTATATCGGACACTTGCATGCGCTGCGGTCCTTTTGCGTCCAGACTATCTTGGGTAAGTACCTGTAAATCGTCGGCCTTGTCTTTCTTGGAAGACGAACAGGCAGCCAGTAAGCCAATCGCAACCCATGCAAACAAATAGAGGAATCTCTTCATTTTCTTTTCTTAATTTATATCGCTTGACCCCGCAAAGATAGTGAAAGGTGAGTGTAGAGACAAATGAAAACCAAAGTTTTCAAATTTGGCTATGCCGAACCGCATCCTATCTTATCTAAAGATAGTGAAAGGTGAGCGCAGAGACAAATGAAAACCAAAGTTTTCAAATTTGGCTATGCTGAACCGTATCCTATGTTATCTAAAGATATGAAAAGTGAGCGCAGAGCAAAATCCCAAACAAAAAAAGGAATGCAAACCAGACAAGCCACGTTTTCTTCCGGCTTGCCCAGTTCACATTCCTCCTGTCAAACAACTAACTTTTAGAAAGTAACAGGCATCAGAACTTTACCGTCACCTTCTTACCCTTATAATCAACTACCTTTTCTTTTCCGTCCGGAGTGCGAACCGTAAACTTGCGTTCAGCCAGCATTCCTTCGTAAGCACCCTTGCGTGCACCAATGGTCAGGGTGCGTTTGGCATCGTTCCAAGTCATAGGAATCTCGGTGTAAGCACCCGACTCGTAATTGTAATTGTCGCCTTCGTCTTCGTAAAGAACAAAGTCACCATTAGCACCCGGATAGACGCGTACTACCAGATTATCCCATTTCTTCTCGCCAGTATATTGCACATCAGGACCTATAGGAACAATGCTTCCGGCACGTACAAAGAGAGGAATACGGCCAAGAGTTGTCTTAATTTTCAGGTTCTGGCCACCTTCCGAGAAGTCGTTGGTCCAGTAATCGTACCATCCGCATCCGGCAGGCAAGTAAACCTCCATCTCCTTGGATTGAGTAAAGTCGGCATTCAGGACGGGAGTTCCCTTACCTTTGTTTCCTTGTCCCCAGCCTTCATTCTCTTTCAGCTGTTTCTGCTTCTGTTCGGGAGTGTACTGGGCATGCAGAACCGGTGCTACCAGCAGCGACTTACCAAACATATATTCATTGCCGATGTTCCATGTCTTCTTGTCGTTCAGGAAGTCCATGAAGAGCGCACGCATGAAAGTTGACTGACGATGGCTGACTTCCCATGCTGTAGAATACAGATAGGGCAACAGCGAATAACGCAGTTTCACGGCATCGACCAACGCATCGTAAACCGGCTCGCCGGCCTTGCCATACCAGTAAAACTCACGAGACACGTCGGCACCATGGCTACGCATCATCGGACAGAAAGCTCCGAACTGTACCCAACGGACATACAATTCCTGATACATAGGATTCTTCGTAGCACTGTTGTCGCCAAAACTTGCATTGTACGAACCGGCAAAGAAGCCACCCAAGTCGGAATTCCAGTGCGGCATACCAGTCAGCGAGAAGTTCAGTCCGGCAGTCACCTGACGGCGGAACATATCCCACGACGACTGAACATCGCCCGACCATACGTTAGAACCATAACGCTGTTGTCCCAAGAAGCCCGAACGGGTCAGGATAATCACACGTTTATCTTTGGTTACTTCGCGTTGGTGATCAGAAACACCACCTACCGTCACTAACGGATAGGCATTGCGCACACTGCGGTAAGAGCCCAGATAAGTCTGACGGTCGAAGTCGCTGTCCTTATGGTTGAAGTGGTCAGGTTCGGTAGAATCCATCCACCAGCCATCCATACCCAACTGGAAGATACCTTTGTTCAGATGATCCCAATAAATGTCGCGAGCCTTCGGACTGTAAGCATCGTATACACGTACGCCCGACGGATATTCTGGATTGGGCGGCCAGCCTTCTACTCCGGATTGCGGCCATGTCTCAATGTCGAACAGCAAGCCTTCCTTATCCAATGCACGGTAAGGTTTCGTGGCCGGTCCGAAAGAAGACCAGATAGAAATCATCATGTGTGCATTCAGCGCATGTACATCGTCAATCATCTGCTTCGGACGGCTGAAAGTCGGATTCTGGAAATCCATGGCGTTCCACAGATAATTGTGTCCCCAATATTGCCAGTCCTGAATAATACAGTCCAAAGGAATGCCCAGTTCGCGGTACTTCTTTACTACTCCTACTGTTTCTTCCTGGCTTTTATAGCGTTCCTTGCTCTGCATGAAACCGTAGCTCCACAACGGCATCATGGGCACTTCGCCCGTCAGCGCACGTACCTGTGCAATAACACCGTCGGCCGAACCGCCGTACATGAAATAGTAATCAATGCATTCGCCTACTTCCGAACGGAAAGAAGTTTCCTTTTCGTTATCGGTATAGGTCGTGGCTGAATAATTGTCCCAGAATACGCCATAGCCTTTGGTCGACTGGAAAATGGGAGATACATCTTCCACATTGCCCTGTACCAGTACTTTGGTCATATTGCGTTGCATCATCTGACCGTTCTGCAACTGTCCGAGACCGTAGAGGCCTTCTTCTTTATCTACCGTAAAGCCCTGATACACGGAGTAAGTGGACTTTCCGGCATCGTTGAAGGGAGTAAAAGCCTTGTTGTTCTCCTGCTCCTTCAGCAACAGACTACCGTCTGCCTTTGCATACGACAATACACCCGTCTTCGTATCAAGCGTCACCACCAGCACGGGACTCTTCATGACAATCTCGCCATTGCCCGATGTAGACACTTTTACGTCCGACTTCTCTGGAAGAGCAATCACCGAAAGACTCTTCTTTTCTACCGTCTTGCCCTGCGGAGTCTTCAACACCCGCAAGCTGTTGGGATTGAACCACTGTACTTCCACATCCACCTGCTTGCCGGGAATGGAAGTCTTGATTCCGTTTTCTGTCTGCTGATAAGTTTGCGCCCAGCTCCAGGCTGCACACAGACAGAAAGCCATTGTTGCAATGTTTCGCTTCATATTTTTACCTTATTTATATATTACTTAATTTCCCACCAATCCAACATAAAGAGGTTACCTTTCTGCATGGGTGAACCTTTGAATACGAAATACAGGTCGTGTACGCCTTGCACACTCTTCAGCTTAGTCTCGAATTCGCGCAATTCGCCCTTGGTATGGTCAATCTTTACAGTACCGATACAAGTACCTTCCTTGGAGTCAAGACGTATTTCCATAAAGCCGCCATAAAGATGGCAGGAGGCTGAAACCTTAAACGAAGAAGCACCTTTCTTGAAATCAACGCCTTTCACCATCAGATATTCGCCTTCGTCAATGTCGGTCACCAGCTGATTCCAATGATCGCGTGCCCAAGGATTCTTTTGAGTAGTTTTCAGGCCATATCCCCATGCCATGGTTTCAGCCTCAACCTTCCGATAAGGATTGAAGTTTTCTATCTGTTCCAGCTTACAATCCTGGAAGTAAGGCAATTCCTTGATTGTACCATCGGAATTATATTCCATTTCGGCTGCCGACACCGAACGACGCTCGGCATGACGGCTGGTCTGGAAACGGAAGATGTCGTAGTTCTGACCAAAGCAATAGGATTTGCCCTTGTAATCAATAATACCGGGGTGATTGCCACGAGTGCGAGGCGTATGATCCATAATGTGACCCTTATACTCCCACGGACCTGTAGGACTGTCGCTCATGGCATAACCAATACCTTCGGGACAGCAGGTGGAAGCAAAAGCCAGGTAATAATGTCCGTTGCGCTTGTAGAACCAGGGGCCTTCCTGATAGTCTTGTATCTTCGGAAGTTTCACTATGTCGCCCGAATAAGAAATCATATCCTCGTTGAGCTTTACATAATACGTATTAGGATTTCCCCAGTACATATAAGCCTGGCCGTCATCATCGACAAATACACTCGGGTCGATATCGTCCCAATGTTCCTTCTGCCAAACCAGTGGTTTTCCAATAGGATCTTTGAACGGTCCGTAAGGAGAATCGCTCACCAATACGCCGATGCCATGACCGTGAATCGGGCAATACATGTACCACTTTCCGTTGCGGTGTACCACACTGATAGCCCAAGCGCCGTTATCGCCTTTATACCACTTATTAAAGTCCTGCAACGAAGCAACCGGACCACGGTCCTGCCAATTCACCATATCGGTCGAAGTATAGAGCAGCCAGTTCTGCATCTTAAAGCCTTCGGCATCGTCCTCGTCGTGACTTGTGTAAAGATAAATCGTATCGTTATAAACCAGCGGTGCTGGGTCGGCCGTATATTTAGTCTGAATAATGGGCATATTCAATTTGGGCCACTCACTATTGGCATTTTGTGCCATCATCAACCCGGACACACCTAAAAGCAGTCCGGCAATTCCTAATTTTACTCTTTCCATGATATAGATGTGATTGATTTAACAACTGGAGCAAAATTAGTGAAAAACAGCTGTAGAAGGGGGATACAAATGTTGAAACAAACAACACTCTCGTTGAAAAAGGCACTTTATTTACTTATTCCTTGTGCTATTGACGTACTGCGAAGGCCGCACACCAAACTCTTCCTGAAAACACTTACTGAAATAACTCGATGTACTGAAACCTACGCTATCGGTTACTTCGGCCACCGTATAGCCCTGTTCCAGCAATCGGGCGGCACGTTTCAAACGAACGGAACGGATGAAGTTTGTCGGAGTTTTTCCAACCACAGCCACCAACTTCCGATACAATCCGGTGCGATCCATTCCCATGTCGTGGCTCAATATTTCTACGGAATACTCCGGATTATTCAGGTTCAATTCGACAAAGTGCAATGCCTTTCGTATAAACGCTTCGTCAACATCGGTCAGCAGAGTCTGTTCGTTAGTCTGCTCCTCTGATGCTGTACGCAACTGCTCCTTCCGAACTTCCTGCTGCTCCAGCAACCGCCGCATATCAACCAGCAGTTCTTCCAGCTTCAACGAACTTTCATCGGCAGGAAGCGGCAACAATACACCTTCGGAAAGCTGACTCACTACAGACTTCAACTCGGAGACATTCTGCTGTATGACTTGCAACTGAATCTTGTCCCTCCCCTCATCCGTATGTTTTAATAAGGAATCCAACGGGACAGCAATCTTTTTAATCGGCTCTTCCAGTTCCTGATTGATGTTTTGGAGGAATGTAGTCTTCATCTCGTCCAACCGTTCTTTCTGTTCGCGTACCAGAATACGACGTTTACGCTTGATATACCCCATGAGAAGCAGACAGACACTTCCTGCCAGCAGAAGCACATAGATCGTAATAGCATATCCGGTGCGCCAAAAGGGAGTTTTCACCAGAATATGAAGCTGGGCATAATGCTCCGTCCAAGTCTTGTCATTACCTGCCGCACGCACCTTGAAGACGTAATCTCCGGAAGGTAAATCAGTGTACGTCGCATATCCCTTGCCGTCGGCCGAGTGAATCTCGCGTTCCGCCTTGTCGATACCCTCCAGCTGATAGCGGTAATAGGTTTGTGTAGGGTTTGCATAGTTCATGGCCGAAAACTCTATGGTAAAGAAATTCTGGTCATGCTCCAACACAATATCACGAGTCACCGTCATCGGACGCTCCAATATCACATTTCCATGATATGCCTTGCCACTCTCTATCCGCTCACCAAACAGGCTAAAACCCACGAACAAAGGGAAATAAGTTGTCGGTTCTTCTACCACGGACGAAGGATTCAGACGGTTGAAGCCATCAATTCCACCCCAGTACAACGTTCCGTCCGAAGCCTCGAAGACAGAACGCTCACAAAACTCATTGGCTATAACCCCATCAAAGCTATTGAAATTCACAAAAGTGTACAGCGTGTCATTGGCCGTCCGTTGAACCGTCAGTCTGCTGATGCCGTTAGCCGTCGAAATCCACACCGCACCATCGGAAGTACGGATAACAGAACGTACGGAGTTGTTCACCAGACCATCCGACGTATAAAAGATACGTTGCCGCCCCGTAACCGCCTCCCACAACATAAGTCCGTCTTCCAATCCTATCCAGAAACATCCCTGTCCGGCATCAGCTATCGCATGGCAAGGATGACAAGACGGATAGAAATCGGTCTTCCCGCTTTGCCTGTCACTGACAAACCACCCGTGACGCGTAATGCCGGCCAATGTATCACGGTCTGCAACGACCGTCTGAAGGATAGCTTCGTCAGTCTCCTGTATCTTCAGGTCCGGTTTTGCATCGGCCAAAGGAAGTCTTTCCCGACAAACGGACAATTCCCCAAGCGAGGGAGCAAAAAGATAATCCTGATCGTTGGATCTGATTATTATCTTACCGGCAGCAGTCTCAGCAAATCCCTTCACAGCCACCGCTTCCTCGTCCGACAGAGGGAACAAAGCCTTACCGATATTCTGAAAGCGGAACCGGTTTGGATGATAATAGAACAGACCGCGGTTCAGCGTGCCTATCCACATGCCTCCCTGACGGTCGTTATAAAAGGTACTTACCTCTGTATCAATCTTCTGTCCGTCTACCAGCTTTAAGGTAGGGATATATTGTTTCTTTTTCAAATCAGCCGAGATATTGATCAGACCTTCCGGACCACTGACCCAGATGCTTTTGTCCCGGTCAATAGACAAATAGTTGAACCAGGCATCCGTACTCATCACCACTTCCCAGTTCTTTTTGTCGACATCATAATTCAGCATTATTCCACCCGAATATCCGTTGCATAACTGATAGAAAGAATGCTCACCCTGCACAACATACGACGTATTTCCATAATGCCCCGCCGGCAGCCCCTCGGGCTGTTCGAGCCGATAAAGTTCTTTCCCTGATGCAAGATCGTGGCAGACCAGCGTACCGGAACGGTAAAACAGATACAGCTTGCCTTCGAGCACACCCAAATCATAAAGCTGGTCGTCACTTCCTGAAACATTCCGCATGAAAACTGATGGCTCCCGCTTGTCTTTGCCAAGCCGAAGCAGCTCGTCACGTCCGTTTATCAGCCACAACGTCTGTTCCTTATCCATAAACAAATCTTTCACCGGAGTATCTATTCCCCACTGTGCCAGCAAACTGTCCGGACGTTCCACAAACTGTTCACGCCCGATATCAACCACCATGAATGTATACTGATTCTTGATCCAGACGTAACCGCTATCGTCTATATAAGAATGGTGAAATCCCGAATACTCGGACAAACGGCAAAAGTGCCTTTGGTCATAGTGCAAATAGCTGAAGCTTGTTCCATCGTAAATGTTCAGTTGGCCTTCCGTCATAATCATCATACGTCCGTCGGGCAACTGAGCAATGTTTCTCACCTTGTTACTCGACAACCCTTGCGAAGCGCCTATCGGAGTAAAAGCGTAATGCTTTTCCGGGAAAACGGGTAAAGCAACAGCAAGCAGACATGCCAGGCATACCAATCTCCATACGGCACACCATCGACTGCCTGCTACCACACATTCCCCTTTTTTCCCTGTTATAACCAACATATTTTATTTTCCATTTGCATTTGCAAAAGTACGAATAAAAAGTGATAAACAGAAAAATGTAACAGAGTTATTGGCAGATAGGCGTTTTAGGCAGATGGCTTGAAAAATGAAAGACAGAAAAAGCAATGAAAAAGCCAAGTCAAAACATCACAACGTTACCAATTCGTGCCCATGGCCGAAACAGTTATACGGTTCATCGGATAATTGCATATTCAATGATTTCATGACGTACTGTCGTCAATCACTGATTATTCGAAGCATTGCTTCCCCAATGAATAGGATACGTGATGAACCATCTGTTTACAGATTCATTGAAGCGGAAACGGGAATCACCGGTTCTGTATGGAAACAATAAATCATTTTATCAATAATTTAAATATTTATGACAATGAATAGTATTCGCAAGTCTGGCAACGGAATATAAACACCCCATAGGCGATACAACAACTCATAAAGGTATTACCCTTCTTTACAATGTGGTTCATCATGGAGGTTTGTTCCTGCCTTTTCAGACACCGTGGTTCATATCTCTAAATTTTATTTGTGTTGTTTATATGTGATAAAATAAAAATCAAATAATATCACATAGTAACAAATAGTGTCATAATTTACAAAAAAGGTGTCAATGATAAGTTAATATGGCTGTTATAGAACATATTTGGATTTATGTTGATAAAATACGGCTTTCTGTAGAACTTATTTTGTGGGCATCATTCAAACAGATATTTTTGCAATAAAATTAATGATTATGAAGAATTTAGTATTAGCAACAATTGTACTTATACTTTGTAGTGCCTGCAAATCTGATTACGAAATGCCAGATGATATAGGTTTTAATCTTACTATAAGCTATCCTATAGTAGGAACAAACCAGACCCTATCTTTCAATAACCGTGATATAATAGGAACCGTATCAGAAGGAGTTGCTTTCTATGGACAAAACTCCAATTATCCGGGTAATATTCCTTCATATACAGATAATAGAGACGGCACTGTAACCGATAATGTTACCGGACTTATGTGGAGTAAAAGTCCTGATTTAAAAGGTGATGGTATAATTAACTATGATGATAAAATCAGTTTAGAGGAATCGGAACAGTTCATAAAAGAGTTTGCTCTTGCCGGATATACTGACTGGAGAATACCTACCATAAAAGAGCTTTACTCACTGATAGATTTCAGTGGCATAGACATAAGTTCGTATTCCGGTACTTCTACAGAAGGGTTAACACCATTTATAGATACGAGGTATTTTGACTTTGGGTATGGAGACCTGTCTTATGAAAGACTTATAGATGCCCAGATGCTGACAACCACAATTTATACATCTACCACAATGGAGAATGCAAAAACTCTTTTCGGGGTTAATTTTGCAGATGGCAGAATCAAGGGATACGGTCTCACTTCTCCAAAGGGGAAAAGAAATTTTATGCCTATTTTGTCAGAGGTAATTCTGATTATGGAAAAAATGATTTTGTAGAAACAGAGGATGAAACAATAGTTGACAAAGCGACAGGTCTGATGTGGATGAAAGATGACAGTGGGAAAGGTATGACGTGGCAGGAGGCGTTGGAATATGCGGAAAACTACAGTTATGGTGGCTATGACGACTGGAGGCTACCAAGCGTAAAAGAGCTTCAAAGTATAGTTGATTATGACCGTTCACCGAGTTTCACATCGTCAGCTGCAATATCCCCCCTGTTCAACTGCACGCAGATTACAAACGAGGCAGGCCAAAAAGATTATCCTGCCTATTGGAGCTCAACCACCCATCAGCGATATGCTTCGGATAGGGTTGGAATCAATGCATGCTATGTATGTTTTGGAAGAGCAATGGGATATATGGGCAGATGGATAGATGTTCATGGTGCCGGTGCTCAAAGAAGCGACCCTAAAAACGGAAATCCCAATGACTATCCCAACGGATTCGGTCCACAGGGAGATGCTATCAGAATTTATAATTATGTAAGACTTGTCAGAAATGCTGAAACAGATTAACAAAATAGACGGACAAATTATTGAAAGAACCATATATGTATTGCTGTGGTCTTTATTCCTTTTATTTCCTATACTTATCATTGGAGGAAACGGCAATCTAAGATGGGAAAGAGTTGTATTGGAATGGGTAAGACTTTTACCATTTCTACTGTTCTTCATCATACACAACAGCCTGCTGATTCCTGCCTTTCTGATGAAGAAGAAATACTTCCTGTATGGTTGTGGGTTGATAATCAGCATTATTGCTGTGATAATGCTTTTCCCGGTGTGCAGAGAAATCCAGTTTCTTGTGCTTCCTGAAAGGCCTCCATACCCAATCCCAGGTATAGGGCGACAGAGGATGGCTGCCGTGTATGGAGTACGGAATATGTCAGACAAGATTCTGTTCATGATTCTTATTATGGCTTTCAATCTGTTGCTGAAGTATTTCTTTATACAGCAACAGAAACTCAGACTGGAGGAAACTAAAAGCAGGGAAGCCATACAGACAGAGCTGAATTTCCTGAAGAATCAGATAAGTCCGCATTTCTTCATGAATACGTTGAACAATATCCATGCACTGATAGATTATGACCCTGATATTGCAAAGGAAACCGTAATATCACTCTCTCGTATGATGAGACATATACTTTATGAATCACAGTCAAGGCGAGTCCATATAAAAAAGGAGATGGACTTCATCAGGAGTTATGTGGAACTTATGAGATTGAAAACCTCTGAAAAGGTTGCCATTTCATGCAATATACCGGATAATCTTCCGGACAAGAGTATTCCACCTCTGATTTTCACATCACTGATTGAGAATGCCTTCAAGCACGGGGTAAGCCTGAAGGAGAAAAGCTATATCTGTATAGATTTCTCTTTTCCGGATGAAGGTCACATGAAATGCCGGATTGCAAACAGCAACCACTCTGCAAACCGTCAGGGCGAACACAAAGGCATAGGTCTGGAAAATACCAGACGTCGTCTGGACATAGAATTTCCATCAGCCTATATTCTTGAAATAAGCGATACCCCCAATGAATATACAGTAAATATAAACATACCGATATGATAAAGTGTATAGCAATAGATGACGAGCCTCATGCACTCAGACAATTAGCAGAATATATAGAGGCTGTTCCTTACCTTTCTCTGGAAGGAAGTTTCGAGAGTGCTTTCGATGCCTGCAACTTTTTACATGACAATGCCATAGATTTGATATTTGTTGACATCAACATGCCGGACATAAACGGGATAGATTTTGTAAAATCATTGTCTAAAAATGTAAAGATTGTATTTATCACGGCACACAGCGAATTCGCTTACGAGGGTTTCCAGCTTGATGCAGCCGACTATCTGCTGAAACCCATCAGCTTTACAGATTTTCTGAAGTCTGCAAACAAGGTGAACGAAAGATATTTCCAGCAAAACAGCAGTCTGCCTGAAATCCATCAGAACAGGGATTATCTATTTATAAAGTCTGAATATCGTGTTATACGCATAAACTTCAAGGATATAAAATACATAGAAAGTAAACGTGAGTATGTGAAGATATTCCTTGAAGGAAGTGAGCCGATAACTACTCTTATGAGCATAAAGAAACTGGAAGAAACTCTGCCTGGCAATATGTTCATGCGTGTCCACCGTTCTTTTATAGTCAATCTAGACAAGATTACTGTTGTGGAGCGCAACAGGATAGTTTTCGACAACAAGGTATACATACCGATCAGTGAGAATTATGGTGAGAAGTTTCAAGAATATATGGAGAAGGGGTTTGTATGACTCTGTTTTCATCCTTATAATGGCTGTTATATCTGTATCCTGCGATAAGGTACAAGTTGATTCTGACAATGACAATGAAAATGACACCATACGTCTATGTGTCGTTTCAGACATGCATGTAGGTTCATCGGAAATATTCACAGACATAGCCAGTGAGATTATAAAAGAAGATGTAGGGTGTATCATAGCAACCGGTGACCTGGTAGAAGGAGGTAAAGGAGCTACTGTTTCAGAGTTCTCACAGCAATTGTCTGAATGGAAGGAAATAACCATACCCTTAGTTTCAAAAGGTATAAAGATACTGCCCTTGAAGGGAAATCATGAGAACGATGTCAGAAACGGCGCCGATTTATGGAAGGAATTCTTATCAGGATATGTACCTGTCGATGACGGTATTATGAACTATACTTATGTATATAAAGATATGTTACTGGTGTGTCTCGACAACTATAACGGAGAAGAAAAGGTCGATATATCATGGTTGGAAGATGAACTTAAAAGAAACCGGGACAAGAAAGTATTGATATTCGGTCATGAACCGGCATTCAAGGTTTTTCACGAAGACTGCCTTGATGATGATGTGCAGAACCGTAATGATTTCTGGGAAATACTTAAACGATATAATATAAGGGCATATTTCTGCGGACATGACCATTTTCTCGATGTTGCAGAAGTATCAGGAATTCATCAGATCTGTTCAGGTACAGGAGGTGGTTGGCTCATGGAAAAATATAGTAACTATAACGGAGACAATGGAAACTATACTCCACATAGATTAATACATAAGTCTTCTTATGGATATATTGTGATAGAGTGCATTCATAATCATATATATGTTTTTTGGAAAAGCCTGAATTATACAGAAGATGATTATGTTACTTCTGATATAAAACTTGTTGAATATTCTAATTAATGTAGCTTTATGAAAGTTTTTGTATTGTTGATGTGTACTGCATTCCTGATAACAGGTTGTGGTACAACGGTAAAGGCCGTTCCGGCAAGAGAAAGACGTGTAGTATTGGTTGAGCAGCACCGCCACAGACATAAAAAGCCCAGAAGGGTTGTAGTAGTTGTCGGTACGAGAATAAAGGAACGACCGGCCAGAAGTGTTGTCATTTATTATAAGGATGCCCCTTATCTGTATGCAGACGGAGTATATTATAAATCTGTGGATAAGGACTATGAAGTGATTAAGCCACAGATCGGAATGGTTGTACCTGAATTATCAAAAGAAGGAGTGACCAAAATGAAGATTAAGGATGAAGTCCTTTATGCTTATGACAATGTGTTGTATAAGAAGATACCCACTTCAAATGGAGTACAGTTTGAAGTTCAGGGATTTATCAATGAATAAAATAAGAAAAGAATGAAAAAAAGATTGTTTTTGTCGTCTGCAATATTACTGATTATGCAGGCGGGTTACTCTCAGGTGAAGTATCCGATAGTAGATACAGGACAAAATGAATGTTACAGCAACAACAAGGTAATTGACATGCCGGAGCCTGGACAGGATTTCTACGGACAGGATGCCTGTATACAGGGAAACCAGCCAAAGTATAAGGATAACGGTGACGGCACGGTTACAGACCTTGTTACCGGATTGATGTGGGAAAAGGATATGGGAGAGAAACTGACTTTCGAGGAAGCGAAGGAAAAAGCGGAAAAACTCAGAACCGGCGGTTATGATGACTGGCGTGTGCCGACAATAAAGGAACTGTATTCACTTATACAGTTTACAGGAAGGTCTATGGGAGAGCGCGTCATTACTCCATATATTGATACCAATTATTTCAACCAGCCTATAGGTGACAAAGGCAAGGGAGAACGTGAAATTGATGCACAGACATGGTCATCAACTGTCTATGAAGGCAAGACAATGGGAGGACAGACAACCGTCTTCGGAGTGAACTTTGTGGACGGAAGAATAAAGGGATATCCGCTAAAGAAAAGAAGAGAGGATAACAAGATGTATTTCCGTATGGTCAGGGGCAATACAGAGTATGGCAAGAACCAGCTTGTAGATAACGGTGACGGTACGATTACTGACTATGCAACAGGACTGATGTGGCAGAAAGCGGATGACGGAAATCTTTATGACTGGAAGCAGGCTTTGGCTTATGCAGATACACTTTCACTCGCCGGTTATTCAGACTGGTATTTGCCCAATGCCAAGGAGTTGGAGTCAATAGTGGATTACAGCAGGTCACCATCCGCTACAGATTCCCCGGCGATATCTCCATTGTTTGAATGCAGCAAGCATGAACTCTACGATGATATTGATGGATATGCATATTATTGGAGCTCAACCACTCATCTGGATGGCCCGAATCCTTACAAAAATGCAGTTTATGTATGTTTTGGCGAGGCATGGGGAAGAGAACCACGTACAAATGAATTCTGTGACGTACATGGTGCCGGAGCTCAAAGGAGTGACCCGAAATCATGTTCATCATCTGAATATCCCCGATTCTTCGGACCGCAGAAGGATATGCTTTGTGTATTCAATGCCGTAAGATGCGTCAGAAAAATAAAATGATAGACAACAAGTAAAGATGATAGCATGAAGAAGATAATTTTTATGATATTTTCCGTTCTGGTATCATTCATCCCGATATCAGCGCAGAACGGTAACTGGCATTTTGCCGTTGTTGGGGATACGCATGTCCCTGATGCCTATACCATCAAGAAGATTATACCATCACTGATTGAAAACAAGGTAGAGGTTGTACTGTTTGTCGGTGATTTGATACAAGGTGGTAAAAGACAGACAACGCAAGGTATGTATGAGGAACTATCGCAGTGGAAGGAATTGACGCAGCCTTTAAGAGATGCAGGCATAAAGATAATTGCGATACGGGGTAATCATGAAGCAGATGTAAAAGGTGATAACCTTAAACCTTGGAAAGAACTGATTTCTCCAGACCTGAACTTGGTATCCACTTACAAAAATGTAACATTTATAGGAATGGACAATTATCTGAACGGCGAGCATACCGTTGATACCGGATGGTTGAAAAAGGTTCTTAAAGAAGTAAAGAAGGATAATATTATTGTTCCATTTGGCCATGAACCTGCATTCACCTGTAATACGTTTCATCCGGTATGTCTTGATGCCAACGAAAACAGCAGGAACAAGTTCTGGAGCCTTCTTGAAGAGTATGGTATAGACTATTACTTTTGTGGACATACCCATCAGTATAACCATTGTACCATAACCCATGATGGAAAAACCATTCATCAGATAGTTTCAGGTGGTGGCGGTGGCTTCCTTCAACCGAAACGTGGTGGTATTCAGAATGCTGACGGATATAAAGTCGAGCCTATCGATCTGAAGAGCGAGACAGGCTATGTTCTTGTAAACGTATCAGACAGAAGTCTATCAACAAAATGGATCAGTATTTATGATGAAGATGTGAAAAACAAACCAATGCCTCAAAGGAAAAATAGACCCGAAGGAAGAGCTAAAAGGAGGTAAATAGCAGTATATTCGTCTTAATAATTCAATTCAGATATTGCTATTATATATGAAGAATTGAAAAGTAGAAGCCTTTGGCTGTATGCCAAAGGCTTCTACTTTTTGATAGAAAAATTGGTATATCATAAACGGAACTTAAGTTTTCGATAAAAGAAATCGACAAAAGAGAATATCAAAATAACAGTTGTAAAAGTACCGTCTAAATTCGCTTTTACGGAAAAACTTGCCTGCAGAGCTTAAAAAACAGGATTCTTATTTCAATATAGACATTAAAGTGCTACTTTTGTATACGAAGAGTTCTTTAACAGTTACGCAAAGTGCAGAAGAATAAAAATCTTTGTTTTTCCACTCCGACGCGACAAAAATCAATTTTCTAAAAATCTGTTCATCGATTATCAGCAAGGCATCTAAAGTGCCACTTTAGCCTGCTAAAGAGCCACTTTACGCCGCCAAAGAGGGATTTTAGCATGTTCAACGGACACATTACTCATGCTTTCACCCTACTTTGGATTTTATTTCCCCGAAAGCGCCTTCACGCTTTCACTTCACCGTAACGCATTCATTACAAACGTGTTCCGGTGAAAGCAAAGTTTCACGGCTGGTGTCACCGGCAGAGCAAGTTGTAGTCCTTTTTCACCAGCTTGCAAGGTGAAGTTTCACCGTAATATTTTAATAATGAACTGTTTGCGGTGAAAGATGGATACGCGGACGACACAGATGGAGCGGATGAACGCGGATTTTATTTTTTATTATTTCATTTGGCTGAGTTTTGGGGTTGAAGTTTCACCTTAAGCAGATAGGTATGAATGGATTGTGGTGAAAGATATACGGGAAACCGACTTGGTTATGGCAAAAAAAAATACGGACAGAACGAATTTCCTCAAAAGAGGTGAAAGCTGATGCCAGTCTTGCAATTATTTTTCCCCAGTTAGGAAAAAATAATTGCCTAGTTAGAAAAAAATTTTTTCCTAACTGGGAAAAAACAGAGGGGTTATACAGCCATCCTGTTATCATGTGGTGAAAACCTCAATGCAACAATAGTGAAACATGATGTTTCACCATATTATTCTGTATATCAATACTTAAACCGTACGTGAAGGCGTGAAAGCAATTTCGGAAAGAATAAAATCAAGTGGTGGGTGAAACCACAGTCTGCCACATTCCGGCAACAAGCGATGTTTCACCCACCACGAGTAAGCATTTCTAGCACACAAGTGTCGCTCGCGAGCCGTGCAAGTGTGGAACGCGAGCCGTACAAGTGTTGTTCAGGAGCAATACAAGTGTTTCATACTGACAAATGTAATTTTCGAACGGAACGAATTTTAATTATTAGTAATATAAACTTTTTGTATAACAGGTTTCAGATTGGCTCCATAAATCTTCAGTTTGGCCGTACCGGCCTTCTTTTGAGATTGCAACACCACAACCAACTTACCGTTGAACGCCCGCATGTATGTAGACGAAAAAGGAGTCTGGTCCGTAGGATCACCATTGCATACCGCCTTCAAAGAAGCATCTCCCTCTACATCAAAGAACAACAGATTATTGGCTTTGGGACAAAGATTTCCCTGCTTATCCCGAATTTCGACAGTTACAAATGCCAGATCCTTGCCATCGGCCTGAATAGTATCGCGATCAACTGTAGTACGAATCTTATGGGCACGTCCGGCAGTCTTGATAGTTTGAGTTTCGGCAATCTTGCCATCGTTGCCATAAGCAACAACTTTAATTTCGCCCGGCTCGTAGACTACATTGTTCCACATCAGTCGGTATCGTTCGTACACACTGTTCTGATTTTTCTGCTTGACTCCCATACTTTTACCATTCACAAACAGTTCGGCTTTGGGATAATTCGTATAACAAAAGACAGGAACCTGCTTTCCTAAACGTTCCTCCCAGTTCCAATGAGGGAGCAAATGCAGTACCGGTTCATCACTCCACTTGCTTTTATATAAGTAATACCTGTCCTTCTTCAGTCCTGCCAGATCCACAATTCCGAAATAAGAGCTGCGTGCCGGGGTTCCTTCATTATAAGGAGTGGGTTCACCCAAATAATCAAATCCTGTCCATACAAACTCACCCATAATAAAGTCGCAATCGTCCTGCTGCGCAAACTCCGTATCGGGAGTACAAGCCCAAGAGGGATACTCCAGATCGTACGAAGACACCTGATAATCCTCGTAACAGGCTCCTCGTTTTTCTTTCACGGGAAATTTGTATTCACCTCTGGTGCTGACCGTCGAAGCAGTCTCACTACCATAAATCACAAAGTCGGGATATTGCTCGTGCTTTTTCTTATAATCAAATGGTTTATAATTAAAGCCTACCAAATCGACTTCGTTGGCCAGACCGTTCTTAATGGCATCATTATGATTATTAAATCCGGCTGTCACAGGTCGTGTCGGATCTTCACGATGGCATATCGCCGTCAGCATGCGGGCAACAGCGGCTCCGTTCTCATCTTTTTGCTCCCTGACTTCATTGCCAATACTCCACATGATAATAGAAGGATGATTTCTGTCCCTCCTGATCATTGCCTGCAAGTCACGTTCTGCCCACTTCTCGAAAAGCCGGTTATATCCATTCTGATTCTTACCGATCTTCCACTCATCGAAAGCTTCTACCTGAACCAGTAATCCCATTCTGTCGCACAAATCCAACAGTTCGGGTGTAGGAGGATTGTGGGCGGTCCGAATCGCATTGCAACCCATCTCCTGCATCATTTGCAGCTGCCGTTCGATGGCACGCGTGTTAACAGCAGCACCAATAGGCCCCAAGTCGTGATGCAAGCAAACTCCTTTCAGTTTCACATGCCGGCCATTCAAAAAGAAACCTTTATCCTTATCGAATCTGATACTTCTCAAACCAACAGGAGTCACATAAGTATCCGTCAGCCTGGAGTCTGCATAAACATTCGTAACCAGACGATACAAGTAAGGATGTTCAAGTTCCCACAACACCGGCGATTTCAAAGACAAAGCCTGTTCAAAAGTATACCGGTCTCCTTTTACCTTCGTACTTGACGAAACCGTCTTCACCAGCTGTCCTTCGGCGTCCAGCAGCAGCGACTCCAGTCTGACCTCGACCTCTTTCCCGCTCTTATTATCTACACTCGTCTGTATATTAACAGAAACCGTTTTTGAAGACACCTCTGGAGTAGTCACATAGGTGCCCCAGTGCGAAACACTTACCGGATCGGTAATTACCAGTCGTACGTTTCTATAGATTCCGCCGCCCGGATACCAACGCGATGATTCCGGCTTATTTTCCAACCTGACAGCAAGCACATTGGTACCTTCATAATTCCATTTATCAGTAACATCGAAAGCAAACGAAGAATACCCATAAGGCCATTCGCCAACATACTGCCCATTGAGATATACTTTCGAAAGACTCATTGCGCCATCAAACTCTATACTGATTCTTTTCCCTTTCATGCTTTCTTGGGAATCAATATAAGTTCTGTAATATCCTATCCCAAAAGCGGGCAATGCTCCTGTACGGCCAGTTCTCATTTTCGGAGCTTTATCACCATCTTCCAGCACCTGCACCGACTGCATATCTATCCTCATATCAAAAGCCTTGTCTATGGCCCAGTCATGCGGAACTATCACTTCTTCCCAAGAAGAATCCTCACAGTTTTCGGATGTTGCATGACTATACTCTCCGAAATGAAATCTCCATTTCTCCAATGGGATATATTCTCTTGAAAATATGGGCAATACCGACAAGAGCATCACCCATATTGCAATTGCTCTATTACACATAATAAAGTTTTATTGAGATTAAAAAAAGGGTATCAGGATAATCTTCCCAATACCCTTACCAAAAAACAACCTTATACCCTAAATTAATACCATACTTATCATTGGTTCGCTTTGAGTTCTTTCAAACCTTTATAGTGAGCTCCACGTTCTATTTCGCTTATCAGTTTAGCACGCAGCTGCTCTGCTTTTTCCTTATTATCCTTATAGACATTATTCTTTTCACCCGGATCAGAAACCAAATAGTATAATTGGTGATTATTAGGTCTGTTTCCCAATTCTGTATTAGTCTGCTTACTGATAGCAGGTCCATTAGCAGCCGGGATATATTTCCACGTACCATCTGTTATAGACAAGTTATTATTCACATTCTGCACTACAACATAATCACGTCCATCCTTTTTTTCGGCATCCATCCATGCGTCAAGATGATTTTCACTATCAGGCGCAGCACCTTCAGGAATATTCACCCCGCACATCGAGGCAAAAGATGCAAACCAGTCCAATTGGCTCATAAGAGTTTCGGAAACTCCCGGCTGCACTTTGCCTTTCCACCGGAGAATACAAGGTACTCTTGTTCCTCCTTCATAGCTACTGTATTTACCTCCACGGTAAACTCCTGTCGGCTTATGATCACCAAGCAGTTCCACAGCCTGATCTTTATAGCCGTCATCTATTACAGCACCGTTATCACTTGAAAGAATCACAATTGTATTTTCGTCCAGGTTCAGGCGTTTCAGCGTTTTCATTACCTCACCTACTGTCCAATCGAACGAAAGCAAAGCATCGCCGCGTGGTCCAAGTCCACTTTTACCTATAAAACGTTCATTCGGCACACGAGGAACGTGAATGTCATTGGTAGCAAGATACAGGAAGAACGGTTCGCCTTCTTTAGAGGTTCGTTCAATAAATCTGATAGCATGCGCCGTAATGCTGTCTGCAATATCTTCATCACGCCACAAAGCACTTTTACCACCCTTCATATATCCAATACGCGAGATGCCATTCACAATCGACTGGTCGTGACCGTGAGACGGATGCATACGCAACAACTCCGGATTATCTTTTCCTGTAGGCTCACCCGGGAAGTTTGCTGTATAGCTTACATATACAGGGTCGTTAGGATCCAACCCAACTCCTTTACCATTTTCCATGAAAATACACGGAGTTCTGTCTGCCGTAGCGGCCATAATATAGGAATAGTCGAAACCGATATCCTCAGGATTAGGCTTAACAACACCGTTCCAATCCTGCTTTCCGGTTTCATTACCTAATCCCAGATGCCATTTGCCTACAACTCCCGTCTTGTATCCGGCATCCTTAAACATATCAGCAAGGGTGTATCTGTCCGGAGTGATAATCATGGCAGCATCACCGGCAGCGATACCTGTACCTTTTTTGCGCCACGGGCATTCGCCTGTGAGCAATCCATATCTTGACGGAGTACTTGTAGCAGCTCCACAGTGTGCATTGGTAAAACGAATACCTTCAGATGCCAAGGCCTCAACATTCGGAGTTTTCACTGCAGCTGTTCCATAACAGCTTAAATCGCCATAACCGATATCATCGGCATATATAAACAATACATTCGGACGTTCCGACTGCTTGCTCTCTGCTGATACATTGCAAGCTGTAAGAGCCAAAGCTCCTAACGGTAATATGAAATTCTTCATGGATTAATATTTTTAGTTCAACAATATCTGATTCTTGTCGCAAATCTAGTTGTTATTAACAGATCGCAGGACGAAAATCACGTCATTTATGGTATAAAAATCGGCCTTCAATCAGAATCTATCTGCTTACTTAAGCTTCCACTCATCTTTCCACTTCAAAAAAGGTACACCACAGTCAAATTCTACAGGTAACCAAATATAGCGGGCGTTGATCGGATTATCAGGCGTCCATCTGTCTGCCATAAATATCCAAGTATTATCCTTCCCGTGAACCGGCAGTATGTACGTACTTTGAGAGAAGAATGTCTTATTGGCATTATCACCCTTGCAAGGATTTCCTACAGTCGTCCATGGACCGAATATATTTTGAGCCTTAGACAGACGTGCCGCATTAGGAGCCCAACCGGTACAACCGGAAGTGATCATCCAATAAGTCCCATCTTTCTTAAATATTGCCGGCGCTTCATTATGCCCACCCGGAAGAATTCTTGCATATTTACCGCTATGATACAGATAATCATCCGTCAGCTCGGCAACGTGTAATGTCTGATTCTCTTCCGATGAGAAAATGTGATAGGCTTTTCCATCGTCATCAACAAACAATGTCATGTCGCGTGACATCTGTCCTGTCTGTATATCACGAGCCAACCAACATCCATCTACCACATCTTGCCGGGGTATTTTTTTCTTTCTATCCGTATATCCGAACTGCTGAGCCTTGCGTATCTCATCCTCAGTCATGTTGATAGGCCAAACACCTTTGCATGAGCGTGAGGAATAGAGAAACTCAAAAGGTCCTACTGGATTATCGCTTACAGCCACGCCATATTCAGCAGCACTGTATCCTTTGCCTTTATGTTCCAAATGAAACCACATCACGAATTTTCCAGTCCGTTCATTGTAAATTACCTTGGGACGCTCTATGATACATTCTTTCTCCAATACGTGCTTACTGCCATCGGGCATCACCGAAAGTGCCACACCTTCGTTTTTCCAATTATACAAATCAGTTGAAGAATAGACCCTGACACCTACCAATGCCGAACTGGTATGTTCACTCTTATGCTCACCGTACCAATAATACTTACCATCATGATATAAAATACCACCACCATGGGCATTGATATGTACTCCATCTGTATCTTCCCATATCTGTCCGGGGTAAAAAGCCTGATAAGGCTCTTTTTTCTTCTGATAGACACGTACATAATCAACCTCGTATTTAAGCGGCAAGACATTTTCATCCACTTCTCCTCCGTTAGCTCCCATCGCCAGATTCAGAAGAATGTAATGCGGCTGCTTGAACGGATTGATAAAGTCTCCTGAAGCACCGTTGACGGTAGCGGTTAAAGGAACCTCGTTCATAAGCTCACCATCCAGATAGATGCGGATAAATTCCTGATCCCAGTCCATTCTCCAGACATGAAATTTATTCCCCCACTCCGGATCTTTCTTCAGAAATGTTGAATACGGAATTTTATTGCTATTCCATTGGGGAGCGTGTTTTTTCTTCTTGTCTCCCCATGCAGCATTGGCCAAAATATGAGGTTCGCCACCTTTTATATAATATTCCATTATATCTATTTCACCACACGACGGCCACTTCTGTGTGTTTCCTAATGTCCATATAGCTGGCCATGAGCCCGATGATGCCGGAATACGTGCGCGTATCTCGAAACGTCCATAAAGAAATTCTCTCTTCCCTTTCGTCTTTATGCACGACGAGGTATATTCCGCATACTCACGGTTTTCTTTCCACGACTTACTATCCGGTTTATAATTGGGGTTCTTCACCTTTTCTTTACGGCCTTCTATAACCAAAAGGCCATCTTTGCAATAAGCGTTCTTATCCTGATACCACTGCAGTTCCGAGTTCCGTACAAATCCATGTTCAAAACTCCAGGATGACGAATCAACTGGTCCATTATGATTAAACTCGTCACTCCACACCAATTCCCAGCCTTCATATTCCGTCGGTGGTTGTGATGGCAACGAACAGGATGAAGACATTACCGCAAAAAATACGGCAAGATTATATATAACATTATTTATCAACATAGATCTTATTGTTTATACGAAGGGGATGAATATACTTTACCATAGGTTTTTGCAACATCAGTCAGATTTCCATCATCATCCAGAAAATCTCCAGTACCTTTTGAGGGTTGGAAATACGCATATCTTTCCACGTGAGGATGCGATTCCAGCATCAGCAATGCTTTCTCCAAAAATCGTATCTGCGTCTCCGTGTCTCTGTTGGTATTTGCATTGAACTCAGTAATCCAGATCGGAAGTCCATATTTGGCATAGCAGTTGTCGATGTCATTCTTCAACCGGTTGACCATCGCATCAATGTTGTCAGGAGAAGGATCCTGCGTATTTCCCCAGTTTCCCCAGTCATACCAATGAATCGCAATAAAGTCAACCCTGTAATTCCGCTGCTTACAGCCTTCCATAAATTCGGCAAGCCAGTTTTTCCATTGGCCTTCCTTACAAGCCGGGCTTCCTGTTCTCAATCCTAGTTTTAATATTTCAGGATATTTCTCAAGAGCCGCTTCTGGAGTCATATTCGCCTGTTCTTTTCCATCAGGTTCATTGAAAGCTAAGACATGATTAGTCAGTTCCATTTGGAAAATTTTATTTAAGCCATCTTCTTTAACACCACCCCAAAACATTGGTACATAATCGTGTTCGAATGTTGAAGCGTCATCCTCTTGAATACCCCATCTGTAGTGCCATGCTATTCCAATTTCTTTTCTTAAAGGGAACGCACCACCTATACCCTTTTTGTTGACATAACTCCATGGCACAGTTCGCATGAAAGAGACTTTGTTTTTCAAATCCTCATCCAATACGATATCAATATTCTTTTTTTCAGCTATGAAGACTTTGCTTGCTCCTGTTCCGTCTGCATTGTCGGACACAACAAGCATATGTCCTCTCTTTAACATTATTCGAGCTACGGCATTATCGCCAACCGGAATGTCACTTCCTGCATATACTTTATCCAAACTTACCGGATAGGCTGTTTCATCGTTATCTTTATATAAATACAATGGAACATAGTCTTCAACTTTTGGCTTTATATAGAAGCCATTGTAGTACTTTATAAAATCAACATTGACTCCTTCTTCGATAGCTTTTGAATCAATCTTGATTTTATTGATCAGATCCGAAGCCTTGAACTTATCGATATCAACATTGGTAAAGAAAAGCCAGGCATCCCCTCCTTCAAGATACACAGTTGAATTAACTAAAACATTATCTGCCGACCCTTTTAAAATCAGAGAAGATACTCCCTTTACAGTTACATCGGCATCTTTATAAGATAACGCTTCGTATACTTCATCTTCCACAACCGACTTCACCGTTTCTGCTTCCCCTCCTGGCGACTGGGAATCAGCATTTGCATTGTCCGTACAGCATATTAACAGCAAAGAAATAAACGTAACAAATATTTTTTTCATAACACTACTCGATATCGTTATAAGTTTTAGACGAGGGGGTGCCGGATTTATTTATCGGCACTCCCTCATACTTAAAAATTTATTCTGCAACCTCTATAAAATATACATCATCAATATATGCTATACCACTTGTTTTATATATCATGATCTCTATCTGAGATACTCCATCATCAATAGTAAGTTCACCTTTGATATGTTCATCAGTGTTACTTATCGTTTCAATTGATGAGTATATATTATTATTGTTGTTTGGTTCTCTTATTATCATTTGTAATGCATGATTAGTATTTGCACTACTACCAGCCGCACCTGCTGCATCCTGAACTCGACCGGTTAAACCAAATTTATACTTCCGGCCAGGTGTTACTGTTATTATTTGCTGCGTTGATTTTGCTTGCTTCACAGTAGTCAAACGCAAAGACTTTTCACCACTAATTACATAATCTTTATTAGCCTCTATTTTGGTCTCATTATTAACTAGCCAGCCACCGACTCCATTGGAATTTGCTGGTAATCCATCTTCAAATCCAGGATTCTGCACTAAATTTCCCGGATCAAGGCTTGGGTTGTCATCATCACCTCCGTCGCCACCATCTCCTTCTTCACCGCCTTCACCACCGGGTTGTAAGTCTCTATAATATTCTCCACAAGCAGTCAGTTGCCCATCTGCATCATACAAAGCTCCCGGCCAACCTACAGGCGAATCTATGCCCGACTGGAACCAGGCATAACCCAGCACATTCTCATTTTGCTCAAGCCAGGGAAGTACTTCTTTCATAAAAGCCAACACCTGCTCAGGAGTATACTTATTATCTGCTATAGTTTGTGCACCCCAATCGGCAACTGCAAATTCTGTAATAAGTACAGGCAACTGATATGTATCAATAAAATAATTAATATCATTTTTGAAACTTGTAGCATTGGGTCCCCCATAATTGTGAACACAAATAAAATCTACCCGATAACCACGTTCCTCTACTCCCTGCATGAATGAAGCAAGCCAGTCTTTTCCGTCTTTATTATCAGTTACCGCCGGACTACCCAACGGCACTTTCAATGATTGTAGTTGTGGCCAAAGTTCCAAAGCCTGCTCTACAGTCATATTGGCCTGCTTTTCTCCATCCGGCTCGTTAAAGCCCAATACTCTTTTGCAGCTACCATTCACAATTTGCTCTTTCAAATATGACAATGTATTAGATGCTACACTACCCTTGCCCCAAAACATCGGTATGAATTCTACTCCCTGAGGCTGTCCGTCAACAAACTCCCATCCCCAAGAGTAGTTCCACAAAGCTCCCAACTCTTTGATCTTTGCAATGTTCTTTTCTCTCACATCTGCTCCTAATTTCAAGCATACCCCTTTTTTCCCTGGCAATTTCAAATCTTCAGGAGTAAATGTAATATCTCCTCCATCATCTTCGACTGTAGGCAATGCTTCGGGTATTACGATTTCCGTACTTTCATTACATGCAGCAAAGAACATACTGCAAAAAAGTCCCAAAGTATATAATATTCTTTTCATAATCAGCTAATTATTTTAGTTCCATCCTGCATTCTGAGGATATAGATTGTTGTTTTTCAGTAATTCACTCATCGGTATCGGATACAGATACATCTTATCATTCCAAGTTCTGTTTTCAACCTTGATGCGGGTATAAACGCTATTGCTTCCATCACGAACGATTTTTACGCCATCGATACCTTTGCTTATTTCACTACCCTTCTTCCATCTTCTCAGATCCCAGAAACATTGGTTCTCAAAAGCAAACTCTACACGTTTTTCTCTTTCCAGCTTTTCCTGAAAGGATTCTTTAGTCGGTACGTCAGCCGATGTTATTGCCGGCATACCATAGCGTGTACGAACTTTATTCAAAGCAGCAAGCGCAGTCTCAGTAAAGTCTCCGCCCAGTTGTTCCGGACCATACGCATTATTCATTGCTTCAGCATAATTCAATAACACTTCAGCATATCGGAACAATACCCAACAGTGAATGGCAGGCTTTTCCACAGGTGACAGATCCACTGACTCCATTACATATTTCTTAAGGTAATAGCCTGTTTCCGAAGCTCCTACCGTAGGCAATCCTTCGGCACCACCTTCCGAACAATCCAATTGCACATTCTTGAATATAGCGCCATCATAAAGTACTGTCTTGTAGAATCGCGGATCACGATCCGTGTAGGGTTTCTGGTTATCAAAGTTCGGATCGTCAGACTCGAATCCATTTTCTGTCAATGTCACATCGTAGCCATTCTTAGTTTGAAAAGCATCTACCAAATTCTGACTCGGACAAGTACCCGTATTACCTTTATCAAAACTAATGGGGAAGTTCTTCTTCTCGAAGTCACAGGATGAAGCCATTCTTCTTTCCAGAATAAGTTCCTTCGATGACAGATTATTGACTACCTCCTCATTGACCAATTGATAGATATTCAAGTCCATTACTGCTTTAGCAGCTTTGGCTGCATCAATCCACTTCTGTTGGTTGTCTTCGCTAAACAACGGGCTCGCAGCATAAAGTAACGCCCTCGAACGCAGTGCCAGAGCGGCTCCCTTGGTAATTCTTCCTGTCTGCTTACCTGCAACATCATTATAGCTATTGGGCAATACTCCAGCTATTTCTTCGCACTCTTTTGCAATGTATGCTATCACATCCTGAAAAGGAGTTTTCCCTAAGGTGTTGACATCATCCACTGTATACAGTTTATCTACCGGCATGGGAATGTCACCATATCTTCTTGCCAGTTCAAACAGGAAAAGACTGCGCAAAAAACGCGCTTCAGACACCCAATACTGAGATTTCTCCACCCATGTTTCATAATCAGAGTTCCATTTGTACCTTTCAAAATCGGCCTGCTCCATGCTATCTATAAACAGATTGGCAGCACGAATACCCTGATAGTTGCTGCTCCAATCATCATCAACAGTATGGATAGCACTCCAGTTGCCATTATTGAACGTATGAACCTCACTATTTGACCACACATAATGAGCATCATCAATAGCGCAATCACGCATTCCACCACCTATACTTCCAAAATCATGTTCCAGATAAGTATAAACCTGATTTAAAGAACTCTCCGCTCTTTCAAATTGTTCAAAGACTTCGGCCTGGCTGTCATATCCGGTCGACTGGTCAAAATCCAGATAATTACAGGAAGACAGTCCCATTACTGACAGGAACAAAAGTCCTGACATAGCTCCCTTACGTGCAATATTATTTATTGTATATATTGTTTTCATATAAATTCATTATTAGAAAATCAGATTAAAACCTGCAGTATAACTTCTCATGGTAGGATAAGCAATTCCATAATTTTCGGGATCAGAATAACCGAGTTTATCCAATGAGAACAAGTTTGTTCCGCGTACAAAAACTTTTAAGCCGCACTTTCTCAGAACATTCTTATTTACTGTATACGAAAGTTCCAGATCCCTTAACTTAAGATAATTACCGTTGGCCATCCAGATATCACTCTTCTGATAATTGTTGGGATTGTCTTCTGAGGTTAGACGAGGCAACGTAGCAGTTTCCATCGTCTCAGGCGTCCAACGGGTATTCTCTTCAAGATACCAGGTAGAAATATTTGTATTATTCTTCAGAGGGACAAAGACATTTGCCGTATTAAGATAAATATTTCTGTTGGCTACTCCCTGAAAATTGGCCATAAGTCCAAAACCTTCGTAAGACAGCTCAACATTAAAGCCATAATATATTTCCGGCAATACAGCATATCCGAGACGAACAACATCATCTTCATTAACTATCTTGTCACCATTCTGATCGACATAGCGGACATCACCCGGTTTCAATTCGCCAAAGCTCTGATATATTTCCGAGTTATTTATTTCGTCAACTGTATTGAAGAAGCCATCAGATTGTAAGCCATAATACTGATTCAAGCTCTGACCTTTTTTGTACAGATAGTCTTCTGTTTTGAATCCCTCATTATTGTTTATAATCTTATTCTTTGCATACGTAAAGTTGCCTGATACTTTATATCCGAATTTTCCTATCTTGTCAGCAAAGTCCAGACTCAACTCTACGCCCTGATTTTTCACAATACCTTCGCATAACTGTGGTACTCCAATACCTATCACACTTGATACGACCGGGCTACCATCAACCAGAATATTTGAACGTCGTTCATTAAAATAAGTGGCAGAAACATACAACTTATTCCACAAAGCCATATCAACTCCAAAATCGAATTTACGGGATTTCTCGGCCAATAGATGCGTTACAGCCAAAGTACCTTCTTTCAAACCGGTAACCTGTGTGTTTCCAGAACCAAACCAGTAATTGCCTCCAGCAACACCAAACGACTGACGATCCAGGTCGTGTCCAAATAAATCACTACCAGAAAGTCCTAAAGAAGCATTCACCTTCAGATAGCTTATGACAGAATTATTTTTCAGGAAATCTTCATTCGAGACTGTCCATCCCAATCCAATTGCTGGATAAACATTGAATTGCTTTCCTTCAGTCAATACAGCAGAACCAGAATAGTTCAACACTCCATCTACACTATAACGGTCAGCATACTGATAGCTTGCAACTCCCATGACCGACTGATTTTTCCGTGTAGAATTTCTGCCATCAGGAACAGAGCACTGTTGTTGATAGACAACTTCCCCTTTCACCCTATGCAATCCGAATGCCCTATTATAACCCACTTTAGCTTGAAACATAGAAAACATTTCCTGTCCATTCAGACCAGAACTCCATCCAAGCTCTCCTTTTGTACCAAGCATGATACGGTCTACCCCCATCAGTTCATCATTACCATCAACTACCGAAACAACCATTTCATATTCATAAGTACGGGTTCGAGAATCATTATAATTGGCCATATTGTCGTAAGCGACCGTTGCTTCTGCATATAATCCTTCGGTAACGAAGTCCAGTTTCTGGTGTAAAGTCATATCAGCCAATAAACTACGGCGTATCGCCTTTACGGTACCTCTGTCTGCGATATCAGCTATCGGATTATAACTATAAATATTATTTCCTCCCCAATTTCCTGTTCCCGTCTTAACTGGGAAAGCTGCTGACGGTGTCTTATAAAGCCTTGTGATAATATCACCCATTCCTGTTCCCGGTCTGTTTTGCTCTTTCAGTCTGCCCAACAGATTAAGCTTTAAAAACGTATTATCTGTTAAAGTAACATCAATATTCGCTCTTAAATTAAGATTAACTTTATTAAGCTGTGAGTTATATTGCGAGAACATCTCTGTGTGGTCAAGAAGGCCAGTCTGGTTGGCATAATCAAGAGCCGTATAGAACTTAAATTTTTTGCTTCCGCCTTCAAACTCCACATTAGCTCTGTGCGTAACACCATAATTACGATAAGCCATATCCTGCCAATCAACATTAGGATACAATTCTGCGTACGTTCCGTTGGCAAAATAACCTATTTCCTTTTCTGTATATCGAGGTGCCAATCCATCAAGGGCCAAAGCCTCGTTCATCGCTTTAGCATAGGTAGGGGCATCCGCAAATTCCGGCAAACGAAAAGGAGTATCAAAGCTCATGGAATAATTGGCTGAAGCATGAAAACCAGACTTGCCACGTTTGGTTGTAATTACAACAGCTCCGTTAGCTCCCTGTACACCATATATAGCAGAAGCTACTGCATCTTTCAATACTTCCACTTTTTCGATTTCTATCAATGACAGGTTCTCCAAGTCACGCTGTACACCATCAATGATTATCAAAGGTTTTGCATTTCCAAACGTACTGATCCCCCGTATATTGAAATTAGCCTGGTCATCAAGCACATTTGTTTCTGAAGAACTTTGCATGGTATATAATCCTTTCAATCTACCGAACAGAGTATTCGCCATATTTGTCCGTACCGATTGGTTCAGTACCTCACCACTCACGGCATTTCCAAATTTCATAGCAAGTGTATCATTCTCCAAAGTCTGTGCAAACACAGATTGCCCCAACAATAAACCTGCAATATATAATATATTTTTTGTTTTCATATGTATCTATCTTTTCTGTTTAATATTGCATCGTATTACCATCCCGGATTCTGGACTAAACCGTAATTCTTATCAATTTCATTGGTCGGGAAAGCACTAAGGTACCATTTCGGACTCCATTGATTCTTCCAAACCCGATCGGGTGTTACATCAAACACCTCATAATGGTAACCAGTCGGATTAGCTGCATCTATAAACATGTTTACACCTTGTATCGGAGCCTTGAATGCAGCCTCATCTTTCCATCTTACAATATCATACCATCTCACTTCTTCATATCCGAATTCACATGCTCTTTCACGCAATACTGCTTTGCGGAACTCATCCTGAGTCATGCTGGTATTTTTCAGATCACCTATTCCTACTCTGTTTCTGACACGGTTAACTAAGGCATAAGCTTCAGTAGTCGGTCCTCCGTTTGCTTCGTTTATAGCCTCGGCATAACTCAAGAAGACTTCTGCCAACCGCATTGTCGGCCATGAATCAACCTGTCCTATGGATGTAGCTTCAGTATAATCCTGTGAGAACTTATAAAGCAATAGTCCGGTACCGTCAGTATCAGCAGTCCGTCTATCTTGACCACCCACATAAAGTTCTGATTTTCGTCCCTTATAACTTCTTCCGTTGGTTAATATCGTTTCATAAAAACGCGGATCCCTGTTTGCAAACGGATCTTTATCAGGATTTTCCCAATTAAAATCTTCAGGAAAATCCATACCGTCATTCATCGGAAACAAGTTGGCATAAGCCAAGGTAGGGCATTGTGCACTGGCATAGTTATCGGAACCTCCACAAAAATTGCTTGCATAGTTATTTTTATAGTTTTTACGCACCGACAGCAATACTTCAGAATTTCCTCTTGTAAAATATGCCGTTCTATATGCTTCACGATAACCTTCTTCTGAGTTAGTAACAGCCTGTACCAAATCATATTGACCATTTTCTGCAAGTGCCTGCATAAATTCACGGCCGGCTTCTTCTGCAGCCTTCCAACGATTCTGATCATAATTTCCATACCATGTCAGTCTCTCATCGCTGGCTGTACCCTCCATATATGGCTCATCACTATTAAATAACGGACTTGCAGCAAACAAAAGAACTCTTAACTTTAATCCTAAAGCATAGGCTTTGGTCATTCTCCCGTCATCATTCGGATCGCTGACTTTCCATTCCAAAGCTGGTGCCGCTTCATCTATAAGCCTTACTATAGTTGCCACACTCTCTTCTACCGTCAAACGTTCAAAATAGTGTGTTTCATCAACCAGTATCGCATGATCTAAATAGAGAATACCTCCATAATTGCGGAACATATCTGCATAATGTGTGGCAATTATCATTTTTGCCTCAGCTTTGGCTCTCTCTTTTTCTACAGAAGTCATATCTGGCACTCTGTCAATGTTTTCAATAGTCAGCCACGCATATCGGATTCCGGTCCATATATTACCATTAGTAAATTGATACTTCGATCTGGAATCTTCCAAAGCTGCACTATATGCTCCTACATAATATCTGGTTTTTGCTCCACCATAAGTACAAGTAGAATAACTTAAATCTGTGATAGCATCAAGCAAATCACCGTTCAATTTTGGACTACTTCCCATAGGAATAGGATATGGCAATGTAGTATAAGCCTTGGTAAGAACCTGCATGGCATAATACTTCTTGGAGAATATAGTATCCATATTTACTCCTATCTGCTCTGGCTGCTGATCCAAAAAAGAATCACCAAATCTCAGTTCTTCACATCCTGACAAGGAAATTCCTGCTATAATCAAGCCTGCCGGAAGAACCTTTGCTATATTTCTTAATATATTTTTCATTGATTCGATTATTTATAATTGCATATTCTTAGAAGTTCAGTTTTAATCCCATTGTGTACATCTTTGATATAGGATACTGGTTAGAATTACCTCCATTCGTAGGAGCTTCCGGATCGACAAACTTCAGCTTATCGAACGTCAGCACATTATAACCGCTAACATAAAGATTCACATTGCTCAAACCTAATTTCTTAAGGAATGGACTATTTCTGAACGTATAGCCAAGCTGGATATTCTTAAGTCGTATATAAGAAGCATCTCTTACCCACAACGAAGAATTTACATCATAATTCAAAGATTTACTGTTGTCAGAGAAACGAGGCATTGTAGCTGTTGCTGCTGTTTCCTCTGTCCATCTTTCATCTGCATGAAATTGTAATAACGCACGTTTTCCATTGGGCGAGAAAGGAATACGATATTCTGTTTCAAGATTTCTGGAAACATGAGTCGCTCCTGTCCATTGCATAGAGAAATCCCAGCCTTTCCAATTGAATCCATAATCAAAACCAAACACATATTCCGGACGCTGCGTAGAATATCCCAAATAAGTACGGTCGTTGGCATCAATCTTGCCGTTATTATCCATATCGACATACTTACAGTCGCCAGGGAAAGGCGTACCGATGGTAACCACAGGAAGATCGTCCTTCAAAATTCCTTTATCAACATCAGCAAAGTCCTCTGCAGTATAGAAGCGGTCAAACACATATCCATATGTCAATCCGGTAGATCTTCCGGTCTGATTATTAAAGTCGTTGACATGCTTCACCTCATCCATATAAATAATCTTATTCTTGGCATAAGAAACATTGGCATTCACCCAGTATCTGAAGTCCTTGAACTTGTCCGCCCACTTAATGCTTAATTCATAACCCTGATTCATGACCTCACATCGGGTAAGTCAAGGGCATTACTGCCCCCTTCTCCCCTAAGAACCGTACGT
>ERZ1673693.513-NODE-513-length-45376-cov-65.743518_pt1 | contig 45376 bp, 45 predicted proteins | sample MGYA00580223_ERZ1673693 | MGnify/ENA primary metagenome ERZ1673693 (study PRJEB41218, sample SAMN15661741) | gut metagenome | host: Homo sapiens | place: Canada: London | collected 2015-08-20/2019-03-30 | study: EMG produced TPA metagenomics assembly of...
CTATTAACAAGAGAGACCTCGCAGAGTACTTTCCATCAAGCATTCTTCAGTATGTGGTTAAGCAACCGTTGAACAAATTGGGTGTTGCTGAAAAATATGACATCAAAGTGAACCTTTGCGGTGGTGGTTTCACTGGCCAGTCTCAGGCATTGCGTCTGGCTATTGCCCGCGCTTTGGTGAAAATCAATGCCGATGACAAAGCTGCCCTGCGTGCAGAAGGCTTCATGACCCGTGACCCGCGTTCTGTTGAACGTAAGAAACCGGGACGTCCGAAAGCACGTCGCAGATTCCAGTTCAGTAAACGTTAATCAGTTACATAAGTTAACAAGTGGACAAGTTAACGAGCCTATAAGTCTATTGTCTTGTAGACTGTCAACTGATAACCTCGTCAACTGGATACGTTTAGCATCTAAACTACCGGGACTCTCGCTCGCACTGAACAGGCTACCCGGCGGTTGGTTTAGAAAAACAAAAAAGAAAGTAAACGAATTAAAGATTAAAACAAGATGTCAAGAACAAATTTTGATACATTATTGGAAGCCGGTTGCCACTTCGGTCACTTGAAGAGAAAGTGGAACCCTGCAATGGCTCCTTATATTTTCATGGAACGCAATGGTATTCATATCATTGACCTCCACAAAACAGTTGCTAAAGTAGACGAAGCTGCTGAAGCTTTGAAGCAAATCGCTAAATCAGGAAAGAAAGTCCTGTTTGTTGCTACTAAAAAACAAGCTAAGCAGGTGGTTGCCGACAAGGCTGCATCTGTAAACATGCCCTACGTAATCGAGCGTTGGCCGGGTGGTATGTTGACTAACTTCCCGACTATCCGTAAGGCTGTGAAGAAGATGGCTACTATCGATAAATTGACTAACGATGGTACTTATGCTAACCTCTCTAAGAGAGAAATCCTGCAGATCTCTCGTCAACGCGCCAAATTGGACAAGACATTAGGCTCTATCGCCGATTTGACTCGTCTGCCGTCTGCATTGTTCGTAGTTGACGTTATGAAGGAAAACATCGCTGTTCGCGAAGCAAACCGTCTGGGTATTCCCGTATTCGGTATTGTAGATACGAACTCTGATCCTACTAACGTAGACTTCGTAATTCCGGCTAATGACGATGCAACCAAGTCTGTAGAAGTTATTCTGGATGCTTGCTGCGCTGCTATGCAGGAAGGTTTGGAAGAGCGTAAGGCAGAGAAGGTTGATATGGAAGCTGCTGGTGAAGCTCCTGCCAACAAAGGCAAGAAGAAAGCTACTAAAGCTCGCCTTGACAAGTCTGACGAAGATGCCATCAACGCATCTAAGGCTGCTGCCTTCATGAAAGAAGACGAAGAGGCTTAAATTATATACTTGAGAGTTGAGAATTGAAAGTTGAGAGTTACTTTAAACGGCAATTCTCAATTCTCTGTTCTCAGCTCTCAATTGCTTTATAACACAGAGTATTATTAACTTTTAAATAGATAGAAGAAATTATGGCTGTAACAATGGCTGATATAACCAAGCTCCGTAAAATGACCGGTGCTGGTATGATGGACTGCAAGAATGCCTTGAATGACGCTGAAGGCGATTTCGACAAGGCTATGAAGATTATCCGCGAAAAGGGTCAAGCTGTAGCTGCTAAACGTTCCGACCGTGAAGCTTCAGAAGGTTGCGTTTTGGCTAAGACTACTGGCGACTTTGCTGTAGTTATCGCTTTGAAATGCGAGACTGACTTCGTTGCACAGAATGCTGACTTCGTTAAACTGACTCAGGATATTCTGGATCTTGCTGTTGCCAACAAGTGCAAGACTTTGGATGAAGTAAAAGCTCTGCAACTGGGTGACGTAACTGTAGCTCAAGCTGTAACAGACCGCAGTGGTATCACAGGCGAGAAGATGGAACTTGACGGTTACATGACAGTAGAAGGTGCTGATACTGTTGTTTACAACCACATGAATAAGAACGGTCTTTGCACTATCGTTGCTTTCAATAAGAAAGTAGACGAACAACTGGGTAAGCAGGTTGCCATGCAGATTGCAGCTATGAACCCGATTGCAATCGACGAAGACGGCGTATCTGAAGAAATCAAGCAGAAAGAAATCGAAGTGGCTATCGAGAAGACAAAGGCTGAGCAAGTACAGAAGGCTGTTGAAGCTGCTCTGAAGAAAGCCGGTATCAATCCTGCTCACGTAGATAGCGAAGACCACATGGAAAGCAACATGTCTAAGGGCTGGATTACAGCAGAAGATGTTGCTAAGGCAAAGGAAATCATCGCTACTGTATCTGCTGAGAAGGCTGCTAACCTGCCCGAGCAGATGATTCAGAACATCGCTAAAGGTCGTCTGGGCAAGTTCCTGAAGGAAGTTTGTCTGTTGAACCAGGAGGATGTAATGGATCCTAAGAAGACAGTAAGAGAAGTGTTGAAAGAAGCTGATCCTGAACTGAAGGTTATCGACTTCAAGCGTTTCACTTTGCGTGCTGAATAATTATTTCCTTTAATATATTTATGAAGGCGGCAACTACAGTTTATTCTGTAGTTGCCGCTCTTTTTTATCCTACTGGCTTTGTCTGGGTATATCCTTCCTTTTTCAGCAGTTCGATGACTTTCTGTTTGAAATCACCTTGTATTATGATTTCGCCGTCTTTGGCGCTGCCTCCTACACCACATTTACTTTTCAGCATCCGTCCCAGTTCTTTTAGGTCGTCTTCTGTACCGGTAAATCCAGTTATCAGGGTCACCACTTTTCCTCCCCGGTTCTTGCGGTCCAGTTGTACGCGCAGGCGTTGTTGTGCGGGTGGCAAGGTTTGCTCTTCGATGTTTTCTTCCATTTCGTATTGGAAGTCAGGGTTGGTGGAGTATACTACATTGAGTCGGTCTTTCCAATCGTTCTTTTTCATAATATGCTTGATATATAGGATATGTGTATGTCTGTTCCTTGATTTCGACAGGCAAAAATAATGTTTTGCATGGAGTCTTGCAATGCAGTCAAAAGTTTTGTAGAAATTATGTTAACTATCGCCAAGCGTTTACAGAAAAAAGACTACTTTTGTCTATTGTAACCTAAATAATTGAAGAGAATGACCACGAACCGGGCAATTCAACATAAGAGTAGCATGAAAGTGCCGGAGCCAACCTTGCGCCGTCTCCCGTGGTATCTTTCTAATGTCAAGCTGTTGAAAAAGAAAGGAGAGCGTTTTGTCTCTTCTACGCAAATATCCAAAGAAATCAATATCGATGCATCTCAGATAGCCAAGGACTTGTCGTATGTCAATATCTCTGGCCGCACACGGGTAGGCTATGACATTGATACTTTGATTGCTGTATTAGAAGATTTTCTGGGTTTTACCAATTTGCATAAGGCTTTTCTGTTTGGTGTAGGTAGCTTGGGAGGAGCCTTGCTGCACGATTCCGGTTTGAACCATTTCGGATTGGAGATTGTGGCGGCATTCGATGTGAATCCTGATCTGGTAGGAACACAGCTGAACGGTATTCCTATTTATCATACCGATGAGTTTGAACAGAAGATGTCGGAGTACGATGTCAATATCGGTGTGCTGACTGTTCCCATTGAGATAGCTCAACAGATTACCGACAAAATGGTGGAGGGAGGCATCAAGGCTGTGTGGAACTTTACTCCGTTCCGTATCCGGGTGCCCGAGCATATTGTGGTGCAGAATACTTCACTGTACGCCCATCTGGCGGTAATGTTTAACCGATTGAATTTTGAACATATTTAGTCATGAAGATTTTGGCTGTGGGCATGAATTATGCCCGTCATAACGAGGAATTGGGACATACGGCTGTGAATAGTGAGCCGGTTATCTTCCTGAAACCTGATTCGGCGATACTGAAGGACGGCAAGCCTTTCTTTTTGCCCGAATTTTCGAACGAGGTGCATTATGAAACGGAAGTTGTAGTACGTATCTGCCGATTGGGCAAGCATATTGCTCCACGTTTTGCCCGTCGTTATTACGACGCAGTGACGGTCGGCATTGATTTTACGGCCCGCGACCTTCAGCGTAAGTTCCGTGAGGCGGGCAATCCTTGGGAACTGTGTAAGGGATTTGATAATTCGGCTGCAATAGGTGACTTTATCTCCTTGGAGCAGGCAGGTGGGGATGTGCAGAATCTGGACTTTCATCTTGATATAGATGGCAAGGAGGTACAGCGTGGAAATACGGCCGATATGTTATTCCGCGTGGACGATATTATTGCTTATGTCAGTCGTTTCATGACGCTTAAAATTGGTGATCTGCTCTTTACGGGTACGCCTGCGGGAGTGGGACCGGTAAGGATCGGACAACATTTGCAAGGATATCTGGGAGAAGAAAAACTGCTTGATTTCCACATCCGATAACTGTGAGAGTGGCAGGAAGAACAGTTGTAGTTTATATTGTTTTATAAGAAAGCTTATGAAGATACGTGTAGGTTTTGGTTTCGATGTCCATCGGCTGGTTGAGGGACGCGAGCTTTGGCTGGGAGGCATCCGGCTGGAACATGAGAAAGGGCTGCTGGGACATAGCGATGCCGATGTGCTGATTCATGCCATTTGTGATGCCTTGTTGGGGGCGGCCAATATGCGTGATATCGGTTATCATTTCCCTGATACAGCAGGCGAGTTTGCGGGTATCGACAGCAAAATCCTTTTGAAGAAAACCGTTGAACTGATTGCCACCAAAGGCTATACTGTCGGTAACATTGATGCTACGGTTTGCGCCGAACGGCCTAAGCTAAAAGCGCATATTCCCGAGATGCAGCGTACGCTTGCATCGGTGATGGGGGTAGATGAAGATGATGTATCTATCAAGGCTACAACCACAGAAAAACTTGGTTTCACCGGGCGTGAAGAAGGTATCTCGGCTTATGCTACGGTGCTGATAGAGAAAGTGTGAAAGCATCTGCAAGCTTCTATCGCAGCTTTACATAATTGAGCCTCGTACATTTTATGTTCCCTATCAGATAAGTACGGGCTATCCGTGCCGAGGCGATTTCTACTGTTTCGCCCGGCTGATAGGCGTGTTCCAGGGCAGGGAGCAGACACGACTGTGTACTGGCTGTCCGTGCATTGATACGCAGGGTAACGAGGTTGCCGGCAGCATCTTTCAGCTTTAGCATTTGTCTGACGTAGAAGTGTGGAATGCCCTTTATGACTTGCGTCTTGTAGGGATTGTCTTCGATGTGTACACTTTGGACAGTCAGTTTCAGATTTTCTACTTTGTCCCCTTCTTTTCCTAGAAAACTGCTTCTGCTTTGTTGCTGGCTTTTTCGCCGTTGCACATCGAGGTGGACCGAATGATATATGCGGGCTATCTGTACAAAGCGTTCCTGCTTGGGGATGCGTGGTTCGAACTTGAAAGCAATCCACGACAGGTAAGCTGGGTCGATGCGTAGTACCTCGTGCAGAAAGTGTCCCCGATATTTTCCAAAAAAGACAAGGTCGTCGCCTTTGCTTTGCATCCTTTTGGCATTGTATTCTACAACGTAGAGCGGTCGCTGGGAATAGAAACAGAGCGTACTGGCTATGCGCAGCGAATCGTGCACATCTTCGGAGAGGTCGCAGATGTAGAAGATGGATTGATGCTCGGGAAGTGGCGAATAAATCCACAGTGAGTATGCAGGGTGTTCGTAACGGGGCAATGCCACAAGATAGGCTCCTACCTCTTTGTAAGAAGTTCTTCCGCTGTTGTAAACGCTTAGTTTCTGATACAGCAGGTCTTGTTCGGTCCGGGGAATGCCCGGAATGTTCGGGTTAGCCATAACCGTTGCTTCGTTTCCTCAAATATACGGATTTTTCGGCTATTATGCAATACCTTTTGGAAAATACCCTTTATCTTTGTATTCCCCTTGCCAAAGGGTTAAATTGGTGAAAGTTGCAATACTGAAAATAGAAAAGAATTCTGCAATGAAAGATCAAGTACGTTTACTAAGAGACTGCATACATCACGACATCCCCGCAGTGGTTTTCCAAGGGGATGACAGTTGCGCTCCCGAGATTCTGGAGGCAGCCAAAGAGATATACCGCCGCCATGGCTGTTCGGAAGAATTCCTGTACGACTGGCAACTGCTTATCGACGAAGTGAAGGCTTACCAGCAAGAGAGTCCGCAGACAGTGAAGCTGCCCAAACTGTCGCCTACGGAGGCGGAACTGGTGCGGGAGGAGATGCGGAAACGACGTGCTCTGCATGGATAGCAATAGCTGAGAAAAATGTATATATCAATATCCTTTTTAATTGCAATAATAGATTAGGCAATCATGGTCGTATACCGAGGTACTCTCGGTCGTATACTTAGATACCCTCAGTCGTATACTTAGGCCATCTCTGTCGTATACTTAGGTACCCCCTTGCCAGAATATGTTCTGACGGGGGATGGAGGGGAGGATTCCTTGCTTGCCAGTGCTGCTGGCCGGATGGTAATGAAACGTGACAAATGAAAGAAACTTTTGTAAAACGCTCCCTATGTCCGAAAGTTATGCTATTTTTGTCCGATTAAATGAAATACACACATGCTGATGCGATACCTTAAATGCGTTTTTGTTCTCGCCCTGATAGCGGGACTGTCGGGCTGTGCCAAGCCGGCCAACGAAATCATGCTGAAATACGAACAGACCCTTTGCCGTGCCGATTCGCTGGCGCAGGCCGGAGCGATGGACAGTGCGCAGGCTGTCGGTCAGATAGCCGAACTGCACCGGGCTTACAACCAAAGCAAGGAGGCTACGGGCGGGAAGCGCGTCCGTGTGGCTCCGTCCGGCGGAAAGACGCAGCTCATTTCGTATTCGCTGAGTTTTCTGCTGATACTGGCCCTGATCTGGATAAACGTGATGGTGGACCGCCATCTGAAGGACAAGAAATATCGCCGCTACATGGTACGCCTCAATGAGAACGAGAACGACCTCCACAGCATCGAGCGAGAAATGGCCGAGCTGGAAGCCTGCCTGGCCGACATGCCGCTGACCGACGAGATGCGCGAGGACATCGAGACCGCCCTGAAGAGTCTGATGAAGCGCAACGACGAGCTGCGCGATGAGAACGAGGGGTTGCACGGTCGGCTGAAGGCTTTCGAAAACCGCCCCTTACCGCCCGACCTGGAACTGCTGAAGGCACAGGGCGACCGTCTGCGCCGCCTCGACGACCAGGTTCAGTCGCTTTCGTCCACGCTGGTGGCGCGCGACGAGGTGGTGGCACGCTTGCACGAGGCTCCCCGTTTCCTGACCGATGCCGACTGGGACTATCTGCGCCGCCTGACCGACCGTGTGTATAGCGGTTTTACCACCCGCTTGCTGCAACGTTTTCCCACGCTGACGCCTGCCGACCAGCAGCTTTGTCTGCTCATCCGCCTTCGTTTCAGTAATGCGCAGGTTGCCGCGTTCATAGCCGTTTCCCCGTCGTCCGTTTCGCAGCAGAAGTTCCGTTTGAAGAAACGCCTGTTGCAGGCGGATGCCGACCTGTTCAGCCGTGGCGAGACGCTGGATATGGTGATTTGTGGGGTGTAAGGGCATCATCTGACCAATCCCCCCATTACTGCCTCCTTTGGTAGAGATCCCTTTCCTATCTGCCCTTCATTATCAGCACATTACCATCTCCGGTTGTAGAGATTGTCGTTGCCTGCTCTACCGCTGTACCCCCTTTCCGGATGAATGCTTGTAGAGATGTAGATTGATTTAAACGTTTGATTATCAGTGTATAGTTGTAAATGCGTTGTAGATGCCCTTTTCTTGCTTTTGCCTGCCTGCCGACTTAACTTTGCACTGTCGGTTCGGGGGAGGACAGGCACACCGTCGGCGAGGCCTCACGACGGAAGCCACTGCCGTCCCGGGCAGACACAGCGAGAATGAATACCTGTTTTTAATCAACCGTTTAAAACTTTATTATTATGGCATTTTTTAAGAAAGTACAGAAGAAAGTGAACAATTTGTGGTATCCCCAGTCCATCACATGGGGCAAACCGGTAAGCACACGCGAAGTGGCCGACAAACTGGCTGGCCTTTCTACGGTGACGCGAGGCGACATGTACGCCATCATGGAGAACCTGGGGGGCGTGCTGAGCGACTTTATGGCGCAGGGTCGTACGGTGAAGCTGAATGGCGTAGGAACCTTTTATTACACCGCCGCCTGCAACAAGCAGGGAGTGGAAACGGCCGAGGAGGTGAGTCCGAAGCAGATTAACGGCGTACGTGTGCGCTTCATCCCCGAAGTGGAACGCGACGTGAACAACAAGGTGCTGACACGCAGCATGGTCGATGCCCGCGTCGTGTGGGAAGAGTGGGGCGGTGTTCCGTCTTCCGGAGGTGGCAGTACGGAAGAAGGTGGCGGCACCGGCGAGCCGGGCGAAGATCCGTTGGGCTGATGCCGAAACGGGAGGCAGGAATGGCGGTGTGGGGCATTCGGTCCCGCACCGCCTTCTGTGTGTTTAAAAGCGTACCATCAGTTCCAGCACCACTTTGTCTTGTTCCGATTCTTTGGCGATGCTGTGCTTGGCGTAGAAGTATTTTTCGAAGTTCAGTCGCAGGTCGGTACGGAAGGCCTTGCTGAGGCTGAAGGTGATACCGCCGGTCAGACGTTGGCGCTTGTAGTCGGTGGTAACCAGGGCGCCGGTAGTCTCGTCGGTGGTTTTGGCGTCGCTTTGGTCGGTCATCATGTCGTAGCGTGCCAGGAAAGACATCTTGGTGAAGGGACCGTTCTTCAGCGGAAGGTCGTAGTTGATAAAGGCATCTACGGCCTGCACATCGTCGAAGGCATTCTTCGAGTAAGTTTTGTACAGGTACTCGCCTTCGATGTGGAAGCGGCCGAATTCGTAGTACGCGCCGATGTCGTACGATTGCATCCGGATGTCTTCCGGCTGGATGGCCTGTACGCTTAGGGTCAGGTTCAGTCCTTGGGTGAGGAACATGGCTGCTTTGGCCGAGTAGTTCACTTCCTTGTGCCATACCTTCTGGTTGGTCAGTCCCGTACCGTTGTACAGACCTCCTTCGATGGTGACAGGCATGTCGGTAGGCAGCTTATAGCCTAACGTCAGACCTACGTCGCGCACGTTGCCTACTTGCTTGGCGATGAACGAACGGTTGGCGAAGTATTGCTGGTGGGGCGAGCGGTGGGCATCGATGGTGAAAGGCACACGCATCTGTCCGGCCGTTACGGTCAGGCCCTTGAGCGGGAAGATACGGGCATAGGCGTCGAGCATCTTGATTTGTCCCTCGTCCGATAAATCTATTTCGGCTTTATAGGCCACGCTGGGCAGGATGTTGCCCGTCAGGCTGACGCGGGCGTTACGTACCTCGAAGCGTCCGGCATTCATGCCCGTCTGATATTCGTATTTGGCGCGGATGGTTCCGTGCACTTCGGGCAGGTAGTCCTTGCCTTCCAGTTTTTCCTTATTGATTTTCTTTCCGTCTTCGTTGATGGCTTTTTCTTGAGCCTGAGTAGCCAGTGGCAACAGGGCCATGAGCAGGAGCAGGATGTTCTTCTTCATTGTTTCTTGTTGTCTGTAGGTTTTCGGCGGCAAAGTTCGGAAACATGTGTTATGTCTGTGTGTCATACTTGTTTCATTTGTGTTACAGTGTCCGGCTTTTGCAGGCAGGTAGCCGGTGCTTGTCGGATGTCATAAAAAGGAATAAACGCTGTGTAGTTTCCTAGAAAACACCTACTTTTGCATTTCAGACTTTAAGGTCCGGCCTTGCGGGCAGTAGCGTTGCTGGCTGTCGGGAGGCGGGCGGATGCAGGATGAAGTCCTTTTTCTGTGCCGTGACTGAACATACGGGGCAGGTATTTCATTATTGATGTACTGTTTACACAGATTTGATTCAAGAATGTTGGACTTATGCATGCAATTTTATTATGGATAGAAGTATGGAAGGAACGCAGAAGAAAGTGTTGGTAGGCATGAGCGGAGGCATCGACAGTACCGCCACGTGCCTGATGTTGAAAGAACAAGGGTATGACATAGTAGGCCTGACCATGTGGGTATGGGGCGACGAACCGGTAGAGGCCCGTCGGCTGGCCGAGAGTATGGGCATCGAGCATCATGTGGCCGACGAGCGTGAAGCTTTCCGGCAGATAATCGTGCAGAACTTCATCGACGAATACCGGCAGGGACGTACGCCGAACCCCTGCGTGATGTGCAATCCTCTGTTCAAGTTCCGCATCCTTACGGAGTGGGCCGACCGTCTGGGTTGCGCTTACATAGCTACGGGTCACTATACCCGACTGGAAGAACGGAACGGAAAGATATATATCGTGGCGGGCGACGATGACAAGAAAGACCAGTCGTATTTCCTTTGGCGGCTGGGGCAGGACGTGTTGCGCCGCTGCATCTTTCCCTTGGGCGAATATACCAAACTGAAGGTGCGCGATTATCTGCGCGACAAGGGCTATACACTGAAGGCCGACGAAGGCGAGAGTATGGAAGTCTGCTTCATTCAGGGCGACTATCGCGACTTCCTGCGCCAGCACTGTCCCGAGATAGACGCCGAGGTAGGCAAAGGATGGTTTGTCAACTCCGAAGGCGTGAAGCTGGGCGAACACAAGGGCTTCCCTTATTATACCATCGGGCAGCGCAAGGGGCTGGAGATTGCCCTCGGCAAGCCTGCCTATGTGCTGAAGATAAATCCGCAGAAGAACACCGTGATGCTGGGCGATGCCGAACAGTTGCGTACCCGCTACATGCTGGTCGAGCAGGAGCAACTGACCGATGAGGTCGAGGTGATGGGCAGCGACGCTCTGACGGTGCGCATCCGCTATCGCAGCCGTCCCATTCCCTGTTCGCTGCGCCGGCTCGACGACGGTCGCCTGCTGGTACACTTCCACGAAGAGGCATCGGCCATTGCGCCGGGGCAGTCGGCGGTGTTTTACATCGGCCGCCGGGTAGTGGGCGGTTCGTTTATCGCCTCACAGCGGGGGATAGGTATGTATGTTGATAATTGATAATGTTAAATTGAGAATGATAATGAAACGAATGATTTTGTTGCTGACCTGTGCTTTTGCCGTACTCACGGCAGGGGCACAGCAAGATACGCTGAAGTATCGCATCAGTCTGAAAGACAAGGCTGCCACGGAGTATAGCCTGGACAGACCCGAAGAATTCCTTTCGCCGAAGGCCATCGAACGCCGGAGCAAACAGCATTTGCCCATCGACTCGACCGACCTGCCCGTTTGCCGCAAATATGTCGACGAAATACGCCGGCAGGGCGTGAACGTGGTGGTGACGGGTAAGTGGGATAACTTTGTCACCGTCTCGTGCAACGACACAGCACTTATCGGACGCATTCTTTCGCTCCCCTTTGTCCGCATGGCCGAGAAGGTATGGACGGCTCCCAAAGGCCCTTCCTTCTCCGAACGGCGCGACTCGCTGGTGAATCGTCCTACTGTCTACCGCGACAGCATCTATGGGGCAGCCGTCACGCAGATACAGATGAGCCGGGGAGACAAGCTGCACCAGGCAGGCTTCCGCGGGCAAGGCATGACGATAGCTGTGATAGATGCCGGCTATCATAACGTCGACAGTATAACGGCCATGCAGAATATCCGCATTCTGGGGGTAAAGGACTTTGTGAACCCTGCGGCCGACATCTATGCCGAGAGCAGCCACGGCCTGAGCGTACTGTCGTGCATCGGAATGAACCGTCCCAATGTGATGATAGGTACCGCGCCCGAAGCCTCCTTCTGGTTGCTGCGCAGCGAAGACGAGTATTCCGAGCACCTGGTGGAGCAGGACTATTGGGCAGCGGCGGTCGAGTTTGCCGACAGCGTGGGCGTGGACGTCATCAACACCTCGCTGGGTTACTATTCCTTCGACGACCCGTCGAAGAATTACCGCTTCCGCGACCTCGACGGACACTACTCCCTGATGTCGCGTCAGGCATCGCGCGTGGCCGACAAGGGCATGATACTGGTGTGCAGCGCCGGCAATTCGGGACAAGGCTCGTGGAAGAAGATTACCCCTCCGGGCGATGCCGACAATGTCCTGACCGTGGGTGCCATCGATAAGAAAGCCCTGCTGGCACCGTTCTCTTCCATCGGTAATACGGCCGACGGCCGTGTGAAGCCCGATGTCATGGCGGTGGGGCTGGGAGCCGACGTTATCCGTACCGATGGCAATCAGGGCAGAGCCAACGGAACCTCCTTCTCTTCGCCCATCATGTGCGGCATGGTCACCTGCTTGTGGCAGGCCTGTCCCACGCTGACGGCCAAGGAAGTCATCGAACTGGTTCGCCGTTCGGGCGACCGCGCCGACTTCCCTGACAACATTTATGGCTATGGCGTGCCTGACATGTGGAAAGCTTATCAGGAATATCAGAAGACCGTTTCCCGTTGACCCTGCTTTGTCTTCCCGTTCTCCATTTGGGATGGGCGCAAGAGGGGGCAGTTGCACCCCACGGGTGGGGTACTTTGATACCCCACCCGTGGGGTATGATCATAGGGCACTCGTGGGGTATGGAAGTACCCCACGAGTGGGGTGCAATCGCCTTCCCTTTGGATTTATTAACCTATTAATAATCAATCCTGTATATGGCAAGTATGGTAGCCTTGTCGACCATTCCTTTGTCGACTTTTCTACTTCCTTGTCAATTATATCTGTTAAAACGATCCTATGGATGCATTATCCTTATACGACCTCAATGCCTTGGTGCGGCGCAGCCTTGAGCAGTGCCTGCCCGACGAGTATTGGGTACAGGCCGAACTGAGCGAAGTGCGCGTGCACCCCGCCACAGGCCATTGCTACGTGGAGTTCGTGCAGAAGGACCCGCGTAGCAACAACCTCGTGGCCAAGGCACGTGGCGTCATCTGGAACAACGTCTTCCGTTTGCTCCGTCCCTACTTCGAAGAGAGTACGGGGCAGGTTTTCACGGCAGGCATCAAGGTGCTGGTGCAGGTCTCTGTCGGCTTCCACGAGCTCTACGGCTTCAGCCTGACCGTGCACGACATCGACCCCACCTATACGCTGGGCGACATGGCCCGCCGCCGTCGCGAGATTCTGAAGCAGTTGCAGGAAGAAGGCGTGCTGACTCTGAACAAGGAACTGCCCATGCCCGAACTGCCCCGACGCGTAGCCGTCATCTCCTCGGCCACGGCTGCCGGCTACGGTGACTTCTGTCATCAGCTGACGAACAATCCGCGCGGATATTACTTCCATACCGAACTCTTCGCCGCCGCCATGCAGGGCGACCGCGTGGAGGAATCGATGCTTGCCGCGCTCGACAGCATCAACAGCCGCGCCGACGACTTCGACGTAGTAGTCATCATCCGTGGCGGAGGAGCCACGTCCGACCTTTCCTGTTTCGATACCTACCTGCTGGCCGCCGCCTGTGCCCAGTTCCCGCTGCCCATTATCACCGGCATCGGGCACGAGCGCGACGATACGGTGCTCGACTCCGTGGCACACACCCGTGTGAAGACGCCTACTGCCGCTGCCGAATACCTCATTGCCCGCATGGACGAAGCAGCCGACCGTCTGAACGACCTCGCTGTCCGCCTGTACGAAGGAGTCACTGCCCGCCTGAAGTGGGAACGCAACCGCCTGCAACAGTGCCGCAACCGCATCCCTACAGCGTCCGTCCGCCGGGTATCGTCTGCCAAGCTGGAACTGCTCACCGCCCGTAAGGACTTGCACCGTTCGGTGGAGGCTGTGCTTGCCCGCCATCGCCACAAGCTGGAGCTGTTGAAGCAACGCCTTGCCGATGCCTCGCCCGACAAGCTACTGGCACGTGGCTACAGCATCACGCTGAAGGATGGCAAAGTCGTTAAAGACGCCGCTTTGCTAAGCCCGGGCGACAGGCTCGTAACCCGGCTCTATCGGGGCGAAGTGCAGTCGGTAGTGAATCAAGAATCTGCTGAACGAAGAATGGAGAATGGATAATTGATAATTGAGAACTGAGAATGAAGTTGCGTGTATTCATTATCCATTATCCATTCTCCATTACAAGACTATCGGCTTTACTCCTTAATTTCTTAACTCGTATAAACTGAATCATATGCCGTCAACCAAGAAAAAAGAAACCTACAGCCAGGCCATGAACCGCCTGGAGAAGATAGTCAGCCAGATTGACAACAACGAACTGGAGATTGATGAACTGGCCGAGAAAATAAAGGAAGCCAATGAAATCATCGCTTTCTGCGAGAGCAAACTGACCAAAGCTGACCAGGAAATCGAAAAAATACTGGCTGAAAAGCAAGAAAGTGAAGAATAAAGATTATTTTTGTTGCAATTAGCAAAGCAGGAATATTCAAAACTTTAAAGATATGAAAGAAATTGATTGGTCAAATCTGTCCTTCGGATACATGAAGACAGACTACAACGTGAGAATTTATCATCGTAACGGTCAGTGGGGCGAGCTGGAAGTGTGCAGCGAGGAAACCATCCCCATGCACATGGCGGCTACCTGTCTGCACTACGGACAGGAAGCTTTCGAAGGTTTGAAGGCTTTCAAGGGTAAGGACGGCAAGGTGCGTATCTTCCGTCTGGAGGAGAATGCTGCCCGTCTGCAATCCACCTGCCGTGGCATTCTGATGCCCGAACTCCCGACAGAACGTTTCCGCGAGGCTGTGCTGAAGGTGGTGAAACTGAACGAACGCTTCATTCCGCCTTACGAGAGTGGTGCATCACTCTACATCCGTCCGTTGTTGGTAGGTACGGGTGCACAGGTTGGTGTGAAACCCTCCAATGAGTATCTCTTCCTGATATTCGTTACGCCTGTAGGTCCGTACTTCAAGGGCGGGTTTGCCACTACTCCTTACGTCATCACCCGCAAGTACGACCGTGCGGCTCCGCTCGGCACCGGTACGTTCAAGGTGGGCGGTAACTATGCAGCCAGCCTGCGTGCCAGCAAAGAAGCTCACGACGCCGGCTATTCGGCAGAGTTCTACCTCGATGCCAAGGAGAAGAAATACATGGACGAGTGTGGTGCCGCCAACTTCTTCGGTATCAAGGACAATACGTACATCACGCCGTTGTCTACTTCCATCCTTCCGTCCATCACCAACAAGAGTTTGATGCAACTGGCCGAAGACATGGGCATGAAGGTAGAGCGTCGTCCCATCCCCGAAGAAGAACTGGCTACATTCGAGGAAGCTGGTGCTTGCGGTACGGCAGCTGTTATCAGCCCCATCCAGCGCATCGATGACCCCGAGAACAACCGTTCGTACGTCATCTCGAAAGACGGCAAGCCGGGTGAGGTCTGCTCTAAACTTTATCACAAGTTGCGTGCCATCCAGTACGGCGACGAACCCGACGTGCACGGATGGGTAACCGTTGTGGAATGACCGGCGTGAACAGAGACATAAAGATAACCATCCTTGTCGAGAATACGGTCTATGGCAAGGGCTTGCAGGGAGAGCATGGGCTTTCCCTGCTTGTTGATGTGGCAGGGCATAAGGTACTGTTCGATACCGGTGCGTCCGACCTCTTCATCCGCAATGCCCGTCAGCAGGGCATCGATCTGCGCGAAGTGGATTGCCTTGTCCTGTCTCACGGGCATCGTGATCACACGGGCGGTCTGCATCACTTCCTTCGGTTGAACGACCGCGCCACGGTGGTATGCAAGCGTGAGGCTCTCCGTCCCAAATACAAGGACGAGCGCGAAAACGGCCTGATGCACCCCGATGACCTTGATCTTGCCCGCTTCCGTTTTGTCGGGCAGACCGAAGAGATTCTGCCGGGTGTCTTTGTCTTCCCTCAATTGCCTGTAGCCGATGAGGCCGACACGCATTTCGAACATTTCTACACGCTGACCGACGGACAGAAACGTCCCGACCGTTTCGACGACGAACTGGCGCTGGTGCTGAAGCGCGACCTCGACTTGGCTGTGCTGAGTGCCTGCTCGCACCGGGGCATCACCAATATCCTCCGCACGGTGCGCGAGGCATTTCCGGAGGGAGTGTTGAAGCTGGTGCTGGGTGGTTTTCATATCCGTACGGCAGGAACCGAAAAATACAACGTAATAGCCCGTTACTTGTCAGACTGCCTGCCGCAACGGTTAGGGGTGTGCCACTGTACGGGCGTCGACCAATATGCATTGTTTCACCAATCCTTCGCCGACCGGTCGTTTTATTGCCATACCGGTTGGGTGGAGACTTTCTAAATTATGGGAAAAGGAAAATTAGCGAAATTTGCAGATATGCGGGAGTACCCGCACGTGTTTGAATACCCCTATTCGGTAGTCGATGACGTGCCTTTCAACATGAAAGGCCATTGGGGCGAAACGTTTTTCAAGAACGACCGCCCCATCGTGCTCGAACTGGGTTGTGGTCGGGGCGAGTATACCGTCGGTCTGGGTCGTCTCTTCCCCGAGAAGAACTTCATCGGCGTCGACATCAAGGGTGCACGTATGTGGACAGGGGCTACTGAATCGCTTCAGGCGGGTATGACGAACGTCGCCTTCCTGCGTACCAACATCGAAATCATCGACCGCTTCTTTGCGCCGGGCGAGGTGAGCGAAATCTGGCTTACCTTCTCCGACCCACAGATGAAGAAGGCTACGAAGCGGCTTACTTCCACCTACTTCATGGAGCGTTACCGCCGTTTCCTGGTAGATGGTGGGCTGGTACATCTGAAGACGGACAGCAACTTCATGTTCACCTACACCAAGTACATGGTGGAGCACAACCACCTGCCCGTCGAAGTGATGACCGAAGACCTGTATCACTCGGGACTGGCCGACGAGATACTCAGCATTCGTACCTACTACGAGCAGCAATGGCTGGACCGCGGGCTGAACATCAAGTACATCCGTTTCCGCCTGCCTCACGAAGGTGTGCTCGCCGAGCCCGATGTGGAGATAGAACTCGATGAATACCGAAGCTACAACCGCAGCAAGCGGAGCGGGCTTCAGACAAGCAAATAATATGAATTGGAAGTTAAAGAAGTTAGAAGGGGTTATCGCCCTTTACCCTTCTAACTTCCTCTAACTTCTTAACGCCTTATAAATAACAATTATGACTCTTTATCCGAAACTCATTCTCGACGCACTGGCCACCGTGCGCTATCCGGGCAACGGCAAGAACCTTGTCGAAGCCGAAATGGTGGCCGACAACTTGCGTATCGACGGTATGAAGGTCAGCTTCTCGCTCATCTTCGAGAAGCCTACCGACCCCTTCATGAAATCTATATTGAAGTCGGCCGAAACGGCCATCCATACCTATGTGTCGCCCGACGTGGAGGTGACCATCACTATCGAAAGCCGTCAGGCAGCCCGTCCCGAGCCGGGCAAGATGCTGCCCCGTGTGAAGAACGTTATTGCCGTATCGAGCGGCAAGGGTGGGGTAGGCAAGAGTACCGTAGCTGCCAATCTGGCCGTAGCCTTGGTGAAGCTGGGGTACAAGGTAGGTCTGCTCGATGCCGATATTTTCGGTCCCTCCGTCCCTAAAATGTTCCAGGTGGAGGACGCCCGTCCGTATGCCGAGCGTATCGATGGCCGCGACCTCATCATCCCCATCGAGAAGTACGGTCTGAAACTGCTGTCTATCGGCTTCTTTGTCAATCCCGAACAGGCTACCCTGTGGCGTGGAGGTATGGCCAGCAACGCCCTGAAGCAGCTGGTGGGCGATGCCGATTGGGGCGACCTCGACTACTTTATCCTCGATACTCCTCCGGGTACGAGCGACATTCATCTGACACTGCTCCAGACGCTTGCCATCACGGGTGCTGTCATTGTCAGCACACCGCAGCAGGTGGCTCTGGCCGATGCACGCAAGGGTGTGGACATGTATACCAACGACAAGGTGAACGTGCCTATTCTGGGATTGGTAGAGAACATGGCGTGGTTTACTCCAGCCGAACTGCCGGAGAACAAGTACTACATTTTTGGTAAGGACGGTTGCAAACAGCTTGCCGAGGAATTGAAGGTGCCTTTGCTGGGACAAATCCCCATCGTGCAGAGCATTTGCGAGAGCGGCGACAAGGGTACACCTGTGGCTCTCGACTCTGATACCCTCACCGGTCGCGCCTTCCTTCAGCTGGCCGCTGCTGTGGTACGCCAAGTGGATAAGCGCAACATTGAGATGGAGCCGACGCGGATTGTGCAGGTGAAGAAATAAGCATTCACCACAGAGTGACACAGAGTCCCACAGAGTTTAAAAAATATAAACTCCGTGTTACTCTGTGTCCTCTGTAGTGAATCAATTATGTAAAGAGAGAATTATTATTGCAGGCGGAAGGTCACCGGGAAGGTGTATTTCACGTTCACGGGTTTTCCGTCCTTGGTGCCGGGTACCCAGTCGGGCATGGTGCTGGCCACGCGCAGAGCTTCTGCATCCAGGATGGGGTCGACGCTTCGGACAATGCTGGCGTTGACAGCCTTACCTTCGGTGTTGATGATGACCGCTACTGTCACTCTTCCTTGTATACCTTTGGTTTGGGCTTCGGCCGGATAGCGGATGTTCTTACTGAGGTATTGCATCAGGCCGGTCATGCCGCCGGGGAATTCGGGCATCTTGTCCACGACGTCATATACTTCGCCTGCTACGGGTGTGTGGTAGCCTACCACAGTAGTTTCGTCTATCTTCTCCACCGGTTCAGGAGTCAGGCGGAACATGACTGGGACGGTGTATTTCACTTTGACCGGTTCGCCTTTCTGTGTGCCCGGTTTCCACTTGGGCATACTGCTGATGACGCGGATGGCTTCGGCATCCAAATCAGCGTTGACACCTCTCAGGATGCTTACGTTTCCGATGCTTCCGTCCTTGCCAACCACAAACTGCACGGTGACACGTCCCTGTATGCCAGCCTTATGAGCAGCTTCGGGATAGCGGATGTTGTCGGATAAGTACTTCATTAAAGCCGTCATGCCTCCGTTGGGGAATTCCGGCATGTTTTCTACGACTTCATATACATCGGCTTCGGTTGCTGCTGTTTTGATATCTATATAAGGTATCAGCTCAATGACCATGTTGTCGGGATTCATTTGTGCCAATACTTTGGGTGTACAGAATCGCACCAGTTTGCTGCCGTTACTTTTAGTATGTTCAAACAGAATACTTGCTTCGGGTGACGTTTCTATACGGAATTCTCCTTGGGCGTTGACTGTACTTTTGGTAATTGACTGATACTTATGGTCAATGATGATTTTTACATCGCTAACCGGATTACCCGCTTCGTCGTCCACAATCTTTCCTTTGTAGGTCACCTTCTTGCTCTTTTCCTGCTGGGGTATAGGAGCAACATTCATTTCTGTTTGAGACGATGGAGCGATGTTATCAGGCTCTTGCTTGGGCAGTGGAGCGATGTTTTCAGGTTGAGGCTGTACTTCGGGTGTTTCGGCGGGAGTGACAGCTTCCATAACTTCAGCAGTAATCTTCTGTGTGGCGCGTGCCACGGCCTCGATGTTGCTGACTATCATCAGCAGGGCGGCCAGCGGGAGGAACATCAGGTATTTGGTTCTCCCTATTGCTCGGGTTCTTCTTTTGTTCATCATAGTGATGCGCTTTTTTAGGGGTAAAACATTGAAACTGTTATAGATGGTTGCTGCAGCCTTATGATGTGACAAACCCAATAGGTGGTATTGGTAAGTACGCGAGTCGTGGCCGGTCTCCAGTACCTTTTCGTCGGCCATGTACTCTAAGTTCGTACGTATTTCCCGCTTCATGAGCCAGGCAAAGGGATTGAACCAGCAGACGATGCACGCCAGTTCGCCTATCATCACGTCGATGGAGTGCCATTGCCGGGCATGGGTGCGCTCGTGCGTCAGTATCTCGTGCAGTTCTTCGCCGGTGTGTGCGTCGGGATAGACAAATATCCAGCGGAAGAACGAGAACGGACCTTCTGGTCGTGGAAGCAGATGTACGGTGGTATCGTCTATTTTCTGTGTGGGGCAGCGTCGGCCCAGGCGGATAATGCCTGTCAGCTGCACCAGGAAGCGTGCCGCCAGCAAGGCTACCACCAGCCAGTAGGTGATACCGATTCCGTCGGCCAGCAGTTGCTTCCAGTCCGTTTCGGGCTGTGGTGTCAGCGTTAGTTCGGGCAGCACCACGGTGGCATACAGGTCGGCCATGGCTGCCATCGGTTCCTGCTGCTCAATCCAGGTCTGGATGTTGAACAGCGGCACAATAGCCGATACGGCAAAGAAGCACAGCAGAGCCGTCCGCCTCCAGGTGAAGAACGTGTCCTTGTAGAAGAACAGCCGGTAGAAGGCATAGAACAAGGCTATCGCTACGTTGATTTTCAAAAAATAGACCATGGTAATAATGGTTAACGGTTAATGGTTAATGACTGATGCTTAATGGTTGATGGTTAATGAATCATATAGTAATCGGCTTCTTGGGGTGGTGCTTATTTACCATTTATCATTTACCATTTACCATTAATTACTTTTCCTTTCCTTTCTCAATCATATCAATTATATCTTTCAAGTCGTTGGCCGAGATCTTCTGTTCCTTGGCGAAGAACGAGACCATCTCCTTGTACGAATTGGCAAAGTAGTTGCGGACAAAGCCGCTCATGAACGTCCGTTTGTATTCGCTTTCGCGGATCAGCGGTGTGTAGCGGTATGTGTTTCCCATGCGTGTGGGTTTCACATATTGCTTCCGTTCCAGGTTTTTCACGATCGAGGCCACGGTGGTGTAGGGGGGCTTCGGTTCGGGGAATTTGGCGAGGATGTCTTTTACAAAGCATTCTTTCAGTTCCCAGATGTACAACATCACTTCTTCTTCTTGCATTGTTAACTTTTCCATGGAATACAGTTTTAGTTTGAATTCATTGCAAATCTACGAATATTTCGTAATATAGCAAATGACAACGGGTTAATTATTGTAAAAGCTTGCTTCTTTTGAGGAAAGAGGGCGGACGGAGCAGTGCCGGAATGCGGGCTTTGAGTGAGGCGATTGCAGGACACTTGCACGGCTTGTGCAGAACACAAGTGCGGCTCGCGAGCCGTGCAAGTGTGGTTCGCGAGCCGTACTTGTGTCCCATAAAGGGGGGATATAATATATAGGATGTCGGAACAGGCCGAAGCCTGCGGGGCATCAGTCAGTCACCTTCAGTAGTTCTTCCTTCATCTTGTCCACGCCGGGGAATCCGGTTTGCTTGAACTTGATGTTACCTTCGCGGTCGATGATGAAGTACGTCGGTACGCCTTTTATCTGGAAGTGCTCGTTCAGGTAAGCCCACTGTTCGTTGGTCAGTCGGATGTGTTCGCCGTGTATGTCGGGAATCATGTTCTTCCAGGTTTCCAGCGGCGAGGTTTCACCGGTGATGTAGAGGTAGACGATGTCCTTGTCTTTCAGTTGCTCCTTCATCGGCTTCATGGCTTTGTTGGCCATGCGGCACGGTCCGCACCACGTAGCCCAGAAGTCCACGAGCAGCGGCTTGCCGCGGAATTTGCTGATGATGGAGGCAAACAGGTCTTCGTTGCTCACTTCGCCCACTTCGTTGATGTTGAAGCCTGTTTTCTTTTTGTTGGCTTCGATGGTCTGCAGCAGGTGGTTGTTGGCTTCGGTCAGTAGTTGCTTGTAAGCGGCAGGCAGCGAGTCGAGTGCGGCGGTCTGTTCGGCTGTGAGCGGAACAAATTCGTTGATGCTACGGTAGAGTTTTGCTGCACGTCCTGTGTCGAAGAATACACCTTTATCCGTTCCCCAGTCCTTGGCAAGCTGGTCTTTGATAGCCGATGCGTAGATGATGCCGAGGCAGTATGAGGGAGCCTGCGTCAGTCGGGCATTGTTCAGCGACTTCAGGAGGTTGGTCGGGGCATAGTCGGTCGGTTTCGATTGCATCAGTTTCTCGAAATATTTATAACCGGCTTCTCTGTCCAGCTTGTTCTTTTCTACGTATTGTTGGGTCAACATGCTGGGAGCCTGCATCAGTGCGTTGTAACAGTTGAAGTCCAGTTCGAAGCGTAGCAGTTCCCGTGTGGCACGACAGATGAGCAGAGCCTCCAGCTGCTTTTCCTTTTGGGCGAAGGTTTCCAGTACCGCGGTCTTGAATGATGCCAGATCTTCTTTCTCCATTGCCGTTTCTGTCAGGTTCGTGTGGAAGGAATGTGTGGAGAGTTCCTGTGCTATCTCCTGCAAGGGGCCGTTGATGTAGACCCGCGGGCCGTAAGGCTTTGCATTCTGATGGAACTTAGACTGCAGGCGCGAGAGTTCGCGCTGGTTGATGAACAGTTCGCTCGTCTTGCCCGGCTCTGCGTAGAAATAGATGGGCGATCCGAAGGAGGCGCAGATGGCGGGTGTAGTACCGCAGACAGGAAGGGTGGTACTGAAGCTGCCATCTTCTCCAACGTTGGCTTCGAATTCTGTATAAGACTTGATAGGGTCGAGCAGAATGAACCTGATTTTTTTCGTCATTCCCGGATGGTAGTCCAGCAGCTTGCCTTTCACCGTGGCTGTGCCGTATTGGGAGACGGGTTGCGGCAGTTCGAGGTTTTTGTCTACCGGATGTACGGTTGCCCCTTCGGGCAATTCAAGTTCGGGCAGTTTCTTGCTTTTCAGCTGAATACCCCAGATGCTGAACCCCTGTTCCACTTCGCTTCCTTCGCTGAAGTCGATGGAAGTAGCGTTTGCCAGCAGGGGCGGAAACACTAGCTGAAACTCGGCTTCGCCCGATTCGGGCATCCAGAATTCCCGGTCGGGTGTGATGCCGATACCCGAACGCAGCGGATAGGTTTCGCCATTGTTGTCTTTCAGATAGCTACTCAATGCAATCTTTATCCAGAATTTGGGGTGGTACTTGGCGTAGATGTGCAGTACGGTAGCTGTGTCGCTGAGTACTACTTTGCTGACTTCGATGGAGGTAGTGTTACGCACGCAGAACGGAGGCCGGTCTATTACTTTTTCTTTGGCTTTCAGCGGAGCGCAAAGGCAGAGCAGCATACATGCGATAGAAATAAGAGTGTGTTTCATAAGATGTTGTTTTTGACAAAAGTACGAATGTTTCCGAGATTTCGGTTGTATGGATAGTTAAAGTAACTGAAATCCCGGAAAAGCATTACAGGCCTCGCTTTTGTCTCATCTTTTTGTAAGCCTCTATCATGTGTCTGCGGCTCAGGATGATCTGCCGGCGATATACCAGGCAGGCGGTGATGAAATAGAAACCCGCCTGCAACCACAAGGCACGGTATTCGAAAGCCACCTCGTTCAGTGTCGCCCCCATGCTGTTGATGCGTACATAGCCGTTGATGCCGAACGTCGACGGGAAGATGTACGAAAAGTACTTCCAGAACGGAGGAATGGCAGCCGCTGGCCACGAGATGCCCGAAAGGAACAGCAGCGGCACGGAGGTAAAGACAAACAGCAGCATACACGTCTCGCGATTGCGGATGGCGATGGATGCCGTCATCGAGAAGAAGATGCAGGCAGCCAGGTAGGGCAGGATGAACAGAGCCAGTTCGCCCGGTATGGCGATACGGTTCAGTTTGAAAATCCAAGGTACCACACAGAGGATGTAGACCGACACCAGCGAGTAGACCATGAAGTAGCTCAGTCCCTTGCCCATGACGATGCGTAGCGTACCGTTGTAGTGGCGGTTGATGGGAACCAAGTCGCGGAACTGGTTGTGCTCGCGTGCTGTTCCGGCGGACAGTCCGATGCCCAGCAGCAGTGTCTGTTGGATAATCAGCATCAGCACCACCGGAATCAGGAAGGCAGCAAAGCCGTTGGTCGGGTTATACAGTGCCACGTCCTCGTACTCGATGGGATAGGCGGTGATTTCGTCCTGACGTTCGGTGCTGTTGCCGGCACGTTCTACCTTGATGTCGGCGTTCATGGTCAGTGATACGTTGGTGTTGGCCAGCAGCAGGGCTTTGTAGTACAGCAGTCCGCTCATGTCGCAGTACAGGCTGACCTGTGTCTGCTTGCCCCGTGCGATGTTGTCGCTGAAGTCGGCGGGGATGTAGATCACGCCGTATGCCTTGCGGTCCTTCATCATCAGTTTGGCTTCTTCCATGTCGGCGCAGTAGGTCACGATGTTCACGTCGGGGGTAGCGTCTACCTTGCGTAGGTATTCGCGGCTCAGCGACGAGCGCGAGTTGTCCACTGCCACGGCAGGCACCTCGCGGATGGTTTCGTTGGTGTAGATAAAGGCATATATCAGCGGATACACCAGCGGCACCAGTATGAAGAAGATGAGCACGCCCTGATCGCGGAAGGTCGTGCGGAACTCCTGTTTCCATATATAAAACATGTCGTAAATGCCTTGTACGACTCTTTGTTTGAACGTCAGCTGTTTCATCAGGGAATGTATTTATAGTAAATCAATGCAGCCTTCAGCCGGTGGGCTATCAGGAAGGGCAGCATCATGAAAATGAGCAGTGCCACGTAGTTGGTCCACGAATAGATCATGGGATAACCGTTCAGTGCCTGGTCTACGTAGATCAGGAAGTAGTGGCGCAGCGGGAACAGGTTGGCCAGTGCCTGCAGCGTAGGGTGCATGGCCATGGCCGGGAACGACAGACCGCACATCGAGAACGAAAGCACTCCCCACAACGAGGCAAAGCTCAGCCCTAAGCGGAGGGTAGGCAGTGTGCCTATCATCAGGATGCCCATGCCTTGCGATGCCAGTACCAGGCAGAGGGTAGCCAGCAGCATGGGCAGGATGCCGTTGTTGCACGGGAAGTGCAGGAATCCGTAGAGGTATACATTATATAATATACCCATCAGGAAGAAGATGGCCGTATGCGGAAGCAACTTCCCCGCCAGTGAAATCCAGATGGAGTTGTTGCCCATGTGCAGCCATTCGCGGGCGGTACGGTCCTTTATCTCCACACCGATGGAGTAGACAGTTACCATGAAGATGAGCAGCATCAGCACTCCCGGTGCAAACGTGTTGCACAGGTAGACGGAGTAGTTCAGCCAGGGATTGTTCAGCGGATGCGTGTCGATGACGATGGGTTGCAGGAAGGCCATGGCCTGGTCTTCGGTAGCGCCTTTGGCATAGAGGGCAGTGCGTGCGGCGGCGCCCGATGCCAGCTCGCTCATCATCTTCATGTCTCTGAACAGCAGGGAGCCGGCTATCAGCATGGTGTTGTTGGTGTAGAACGACACTTTGGGCTGGCGTTGCGCCTGTGCCTTGGCCGACAGTCCTTCGGGAATGTAGTAGAATCCGTAGATCTCGCCCCGCTGCATGGCTGTCCGTGCTTCGTTGAAGGTAGGATAGTGGGCCACGATGGCCGTCTGCTCGAAAGCGTCCAGATTGCGTACCAGCTGGCGCGAGGTGCTGCTCATGTCCTGGTCCACGACGCCGGCGGGCAGATTGATGGGCAGACCCGAGTCCATCAGCGTGGTGAAGAACACGTAGCAGAACAGCGGTGCCACTACCATGCAGAACAGGTACAGCGGCCGTGCGACGAGGCGGCGACATTCGCGCTTCATCACGGCCAACAGGGCTTTATGTTTGGACTGGCTGTTGATCATCGTCGTTATTCTCTATCCAGTATCACACTCATGCCCGGTCGCAGACCTTCCACCTTGTCGGTCGGCAGGGCTCTTACTTCGAAGGTTTTCAGGTCGAACTGTCCGGTTGTCTTGGTAGCTTTCCAGGCAGCATACGTACCCAGGTCCTTCATGTAGTTCACTTTCAGTCGGATGTTTTTGTCCAGTGCAGGTACAAAGGCTTCGAACTCCGTACCCACGGTCAGGCTTTGCAGCAAGTCTTCGCGTACGTTGAAGGTCACCCACATGTCGTCCATTACGGCAACGTTCATGATGGGTGCGCCGGTACCTACCAGTTCGCCCTGTTTTGGGAAGATTTCAGACACCTCTCCGTCTTTCTGTGCGATGAGGTACGTTTCGTTGATGTACGATTCCACTTCGGCTACGGCTCCTTTGGCTCGATTCACCAGTGCGGCGGCGGCAGCCTTGTCCTCACGTTCGGCACCGTTCTTGGCCATGGTGTATTGTGCCTTGGCAGCCTTTTCGGTAGCCAGTGCAGCGTCTCTCTGGGCAGTGATTTCGTCCAGCTTCTGTGCCGACACCACTCCTTGGTCGTACAGGTTTTTGATGCGTTTGTACGACTTCTCGGCGATGGTCACTCCTGCCTGTGCCTTCTGCCACATTTCGTAGGCAGCCTGAATCTGTTCCTGGCGGGCACCTTTCAGCGCCTTTTCGTTCTGTGCCTGTGCGGCAGCTTCGGCGGCACGTGCCTGTTCCAGTTTGGCCTGCACGTCGGGTGCTTCGAGTATGGCCAGTGTGTCTCCTGCACGGACGCTTTGCCCTTCCTTGACACGGAATTCCAGGATACGTCCGGGTACCTTGCTTGACACGCGGTATTCGGTTACTTCTGCCTGTCCCTGTACGATTTCAGGACCTTTGCGCAGCATAAAGAAGCCAATGACGGCAACAATGGCAATCACTCCGGTCAGCGTGAGGAATGCCAACAGCATATTGCTGTTTTGTGATTTTGTATCCATTTTAGTTTATGAGTTTTTTAGTTTCTAGTTTCTATTTTTTAGTTGACGAGTTGACAAGTTGACAAGTTGACGAGGGGGATTTAAGTTCTTAAGTTTTTAAGTTCTTAAGTTTTTGAGTATCCATTCCCTTCCCCCCTCTCCTTGGGAGAGGGGCCGGGGGTGAGGCTCCCCTTACTGCAACACTCCCGTCGCCTTCTTCAGATAGATTTCGGTCAGCTTCACGTCGATTTGTGCGTCAATCTTTTCCGACTGTGCCGAAAGCCATGCCGTGTGTGCTTCGAGCACGTTGCTGGCGGGTATTACTCCTTCTTCAAAGCCCAGATTGGCGTAACGCAGGTTTTCGTTGGCTTTTTCCAGGTTCTTCTCGGCCATGGCCAGCTTTTTGGTCGCTTCGCGCACTTTGAAGGCCGACTGGCTGACTTGCAGTTCTATCTTCTCCTTGGCTTCTTCCAGTTGGTAGCGGGCGATGCGGGCTTCCGCCTTGGCTGCCTTTACCTTGTAGATGCCTTCACCCCAGTGCCATATCGGCATCGATACGACTACGCCTACGTTCCACATGCCTTTGAACTTCTTTTCAAAGCTGTTGAAGACGGACGGATTGGTAGCGATGTAGTTTCCCATTAGGGCGATGGAGGGCATGTAGGCCGAGCGTTCTACGTTTACCTTCTGCTTGTATATCTCTGCCGCAAGCTCCAGACTGCGTACTTCGGGGCGCAGACTGTACACCTGCTCCAGGTCGATTCCGTTGGCAGCTATGGAGGATAGAGGCAGGTTTTCTTCCTGTTCGTCGGCCAGGGTGATGGGGCTGCTCAAGTCCAGACCGCACAACTGACACAGCAGCATGCGTGCCAGGCTCAGTCCGTCGTCTACCTTGGTCATGGTCATTTCGGCTTCGTTCACCTTTACCTTTACCGACAGTCCGTCGGCTTTGGTAGCCACTCCTTCGGCTATCATCTTCTGCATGTCGCCGTCCAGCTTCTGCAACAGTTGCAGGTAGCTTTCGGCCAGCCTTTTCTTGTTGGCCAGCGACACCACCTGCCAGTAGGCCTGGTCGGTGCTCAGTATGACGTCCTGCATGCCGCTGTTGTGTTGCTGGCGTGCCAGCTCTTCGGCATATCGGGTAATCTTGTTGTAGGCTCGTATCTTTCCACCCATATAGAGGGGTTGTGTCAGGGTCAGTGCTCCGCCATACATGTTGCGGGTGTCGGTGCGGAAGGCATCAACGAGCGCGTTGCCCAGATTGTTGAGCGGGGTGGCGATGTCGGCACTTCCCAATGCTTGCAGCAATGCCATGAATTGCGGATTCTGTATCAGTTCGGGGTGCTGTGTCAGCAATCCCTGTATGCCGCTCTGCATGGCGCCGCTGACCTGTGTACCTACCGATCCGAGTGCGCCTTTCTGTGCATCGCTCAGCAGGGAGAATTCTTTCTGGTTGCGCATATATCCGCCTGTTGCCGACAGCTTGGGAAGGTAGTTGGTGAATGCCGCTTTCTTCTGGTAGTGCGCGGCATTGATTTTTTCCTGGCTTATCAGCAATTCTTTGTTGTTGGCGATGGCCAATGCACGACAACTATCCAGGCTGAGGACACGCTGTGCGCTCATGGGAAAGGCAAGGAGGGCCAAATAGATGATACATAAGACTTTTTTCATAGTCTGCATACGTTAGTGTAAGTAATGAAATGAGTTCTTTATAAAAACAATTATTGCATAGGCAATAATGCGAATGTATATGCTTTCACCGATACGGCAAAATACTTTAAACTTTTTAATACGGAATGAGGGGGATGGGGTATGGTTTAAGGTTGAGAGTTTAAGGCTTAAGGCTGGGGGAGGAGGGGAGTAAGGGCGAAGTTTTCTGTTCTGAAATCTATCGGCTTTTAACTTCTCTCCCCCTTTCCACTTCTTACTTCAACGTAAATTCCTTCGACCCTATCATGGTGCCGTCGGTGAAGATGTAGACCTGATAAGTACCTGCGTAGAGGTATTCTTCCACATTCCAGTAGACGGTCACGTTCTGTTCCTCTCCGTTGTATTCGATGTATTTCTTGATGGAGTAGGGTAGCTGGCGGTTTTCGTAAGTGAAGGTGTCCGATGAATTTTGTGTCAGCACGGAGTTGTCAGGCTTGGCAATGCGTACGTACAGGGTCCGTTCGCCCGTTTCGGCCGTGATGTTCTTGGCGATGGTGAAGTCTATTTTCAGTTTTACGGCATCTTTTATCTTCCGTGCCTTCTTTCCACGCTTGTTCTGGGCTTCGAGGGTGATGCCGGTTGCGTCCAGCTGGGCGGCAAGGGTCACCTTCTCGTTCAGGTTTTTCTTTTCTTCCGACAGGCTGCTGATCTGCTGCGAGGCGGCATGATACTTCTGCGTCACCTCGGCTATCACTTCTTTCTGGTGAGCCGTGAGGCGGTTCAGTGAGTCAATCTGGTTGATGTAGCCTATCATGACTTTGCGCAGGGTAGCCAGTTCTTTTTTCAACCGGCGTATTTCGCTGGCGTTGCTGCTCTTTACGGTGCGCAGTTCTTCCAGCAGCCGTTGTGTTTTCAGCTGTTCCTGTTCCAGCAGGTAAGCCAGCGAGTCGTTCGAGACGGTCAGCTTCAGTTCGTCGTATTGCTGTGCAAATCGGGTGTATTCATTTTCCAGGTCTTCCTTTTCCAGCTGGAATTCCTGTACGAGTTCGCTATTGGTCTTTTTCTCTGTAAACAGCAGGATGGTTACTCCTACCAGCAGCACCAGCAGTGCTATAACCATGATGACAAGCGCATTCTTTTTGTTCGCCATATTATTAATAGAATAATGGTAAGTGGTTAATGGTGAATGATGAATGGTTAATGATGAATGATTAATGGTAAATGATAACTAATTCTTCATTCCTCATTCTTCATTTTTCATTTTCTTGTTCTTCATTCTTCATTTTTTTATTAACAGCCTGAGGCCATAAAGGTTTTATCCGGTTGCAAAAATAATCATTAAAAGTGAATCGGCATGTTTTGAGGGCAGATTTAATTCAGCTTTTCTAGTGGATAATTGGGGCTGTTAGTGCAAAGTATATGCATAAATCACTATTTTTGTTCAGGTTAATTAACTCAAGTTTCGCAAGTGCGAAACTTTCAGGAGTTAAAGAAGTTAAAAGGAGTTATCGCCCACCAAGGTGGGCTAGGAGTTAAAGCCAATAGCCTGTATCCTTTTCACAAAGGTACTGGCTTAACTCCTTAACTCCTTAACTTCTTAACTCCTTAACTACAACCGATTAATAAACTTGCGAAACTTAAATAATTTTAAATAAACGATTTTTTTGTATCATGAAAACATGGATTAAATTGTATGGTGCGGCATTGTGTTTGTCCGCAAGTGTGATCTCTGCTTATGCAGAAGGAAACATGGTCAATAATAAAGCTACGGTTTCCGTGGCTCAGTCCGAGGAGTTCTGGAGCTGTCAGGCCGTGAAAACTTTGGGCAAGAAAGTAGCCGACTGGCAAATCAAGGAGTTTCCTAACACTTCGCATGGGGCGAAAGACCAGCGTGGCTGGGTGGCAGGTGCATGGTATATGGGGCTATGCGATTGGGCAGAACTGTCGGGCGATTCTACCTATTATAAATGGATGAAGAAAACTTTCTCCGGGCAGCGTTGGCAATTGGGCAACCGGATGTATCATGCCGATGACTTCTGTGTAGCTCAGACCTACATCGACCTGTACGAGAAATTTAGGGATAAAAATATGCTTGAACCTACGCTGGCACGTACGGAGTGGGTGGTGAATCATCCTTCGAACGGTAGTGTCGATTTCCGTGTACCCCAGCTTCGTCTGGAACGCTGGACGTGGTGCGATGCTTTGTTTATGGCTCCTGCGGTGTACACCCGCCTGTACCGTCTGACCGGCAATCGCAAATACATGCATTTCATGGATGCCGAGTTTAAGGCTACCTACAATCATCTGTATGACAAGGAAGAGAAAATGTTTTATCGGGACAGCCGTTACTTCGACCAGCGCGAGGCCAATGGCAAAAAGGTGTTTTGGGGCAGAGGCAACGGTTGGGTAATTGCCGGTCTGGCCGAAATACTGAAAACGCTGCCCGAAGCTGATACTGAATTCCGTCCCTTCTACGAGGCGCTGTTCACAGAGTTTGCCACCCGTTTGGCCGGACTTCAGGGAAAAGACGGATATTGGCATGCCAGTCTGCTCGACCCCGACAGCTATCCTTCGCCCGAAACCAGTTCGACAGGTTTCATCGTTTATGGTTTGGCCTATGGCATCAACCACGGCTATTTACCGGCTGCCGATTTTCTGCCTATAGTCAAAAAAGGCTGGCAGGCTTTGGCTGAGGCTGTAGATCCGGATGGGAAGTTGTGCTGGGTACAGCCCATTGGGGCCGATCCTAAGAAAGTGACTCGCGATATGACGGAACTTTATGGACCGGGTGCTTTCCTGATGACTGCATGCGAAGTTTATAAATTGTGTAGCGATAAGGATTAGATGATTTCTTGACTATACCTGTGCCATACTTGCATCGCTCTTGAGAGACGCTTGCACGGCTCGCGAGCAACACTTGCACGGCTCGTGAGCCATGCAAGCAATACTCGTGGGGATTGCAGGCAATACTTGGCAGGTTTGTGAGTCATACTCGTGGGCTTTGTCGGCAGAATCCGGCGGCATTGCTTGCAATATGCGGCGGGATTGCTTGTCGTTTGGCCGGACATTGCTTGTTGAGGCTGCTAACTATGGATGTTACGCGGCTAAAGTGGGTGGTTAGGAATGAAAAGTGCCACTTTGTGGGTGAAGGATGGATACGCGGACTACACTGATGAGGCGGATTTACACGGATGAAGAGTGGGAAAGAGGGAAATTGCCTTCACGCCTTCACTTAGCTTTCAGGATCTTGGCTGTCAGGTAGATAGGATGAAACATCCGGTTTCACGGAAGTTTCACCTCTTGCTTTCACCTTTCCGGATTTTTCTATTTCTTCGGGATTTAAGCCTGTTCGATGGGCATTTGTTAATCTATTGATAAACAAGATGATGTGGTGAAGGATGTAACGTACGTGCAAGTTTATGTAACGTACGTGCAAATCCGATGTAACATTTGTGCAACTTTTGCAACCCGTTACACGGGTGAAACCTGAATTTTTAACACGCGATGTTACGTCATCGAAGGTATTTGATACAAATTGTTTTGGGTGTGTAGTCGATAAGTCGGATATTTGCATACAGACCTTATACGTACAAACGAATATGAATACAATCGAAAAAACACACCCGGGCACGTCGCTTGAAAGCCTGCCCGTTCTGTTTGCCGCCCTGTGCGTGCTGCTGTGCTTGAGCGCCTGCCGCCCCAAGCCCTATCCGTCGCTGCTGCTTGTGGCGGACAGTCTGGCGTCCGTGCTGCCGGATAGTGCCTGTGCCCTGCTTGCCTCCTATGCCGCCGACACGGCGGACGAACCGCTGTACGTCCGCATGTACTACCGCCTGCTTTGCATCAAGGCGAAGGACAAGGCCTACATCGTGCATACGTCGGACAGCGCCATTCTGCCCGTAGTGGCCTACTACGAGCAGCACAAACGCCTTCCCCACCTGCCCGAAGCCTACTACTATGCCGGCCGCGTGTATAGCGATTTGGGTGATGCGCCACAGGCGTTGGCCTATTTTCAGCGGGCACTCGACGTGATGCGCGAGGATAAGGATGGGGTGAATATGACAGTGAAAAAGCTGGTTCTTTCGCAGATGGGGACGTTGTTCAAAAGGCAGAATCTTTATCCCGAAGCGTTGGATGTGTACAGGCAAAGCTTCCAGTGCAAAATTTTACTTCAGGATAGTGTGGGTATGATATATAGTAACAGGGACATCGGTCAGATATATATGTTTCTGGAGCAGCGGGACAGCGCCTTATATTATTATCAGCGCGCCTATCAGTTAAGTCTTTTGTTGGGTGAAAAATATTTGGGAAATGGGGTACAGATTCTGATGGCACGTTTATATACGGAAGAAGGGAGTTACGAAGCGGCTCATCGTTCATTGCAAATCGCTTTGCAGGATGTTTCAAAATATGATCGGAGTGCTACTTATTCAATAGCGGCAAGATATTATCACTTTACTAATAACATAGATTCTGCGGAGTGGTATTACCATAAGTCGTTATTGTATGGCTTATTAGATGTCAAGGAAATGGCTAACAGGGGGTTAGCTTCCATCGCTTTATCGCAGGGAAAAACGGTTCCTGCTGCCCAATATCTTTATCAGGCATTATTGCTGGGCGATTCCATCCGTAAGTTGACTAAAACGGATGAAGTCCGAAGCGCTCATTCACATTACAATTACCAGCTTCGCGAGCTGGAGAACCAGCGTTTGAAGCTTCAGAACCTGCGTCAGCGTCAGATGAATGTCGCCATCTTGGTGGTGTTTGTCCTGTTTGCGTGTGGCGGTACACTCTATTATCTGCATCGGCGCAAGGTCATGCGCCTGCGTCTGCAGGTGGCCGAGCAGTTGCAGGCCGAGGCCTATCGCAACAGCCGGCAGTTTGTAGAAGACAATCGCGAACATATTCATCGGTTGGAAAACCGCATCCAAGAACTGAACACTCAGTTGCAGGGCAGCAGTTTGCAATGCGAGCAGCTGCAGCAGCAAATCGACATTCTGTCCCACATGAACCGGCAGGTGGAATTGGAGCAAAACAAGCGTTTGTTGGATCAGGACCTGTTTTCCCAGTCGGAAATCTATGCCTTGTTCAGGCAGAAGTTGGCAACCGGGCAGGCCGTCACTTCTGCCGAGTGGGACCGGTTTGCCGAACAGCTCGATAGTGCCTTCGACGGTTTTACTCAAAAGCTGGGTCGCTTAGGGCAGTTGAAGGAAAAAGAATGGCGTGCCAGCCTGCTCATTAAGGCTCGGTTTAAAAACAAAGAGATTGCCGCTCTGTTGTTCCTTTCGCCCGAAGGTGTCAGTTCCCTTCGGCGGAGGCTTTGTGCCAAGTTTTTCCAAAACGGTTCGGAAGCCAAAGAGTGGGATAAGTTTATTCTCTCATTATAAGCCTCTTGCATACTCCGTGCACAGTTTTTTGCACAGTTTTTCTTCCCGCTCAACGCCAAATGCACAGTTTTTGCACAGTCGATTTGTTGCTTATCCCTTGCTTTTTGCGGAATTTTGAGGCATAAACTTAAATATAAAACACATGAAACATTTTTTTATTTTGTTAATCGGCCTACTGTGTTGTTTAAACGGTTGGGCGGATGAAGTGAAAATTCCGCTAGAAAAGAAAGTGTCTGGAAACTATGAAAGTGGTCCACGAGATGAACGTTCATTATCCAATGAACCTGTTGCCACTCACGATGGTCTCCAGGTCTATATCTATTCCGAGAAAACATTGGAAAACGTCTGCATTTGTGTGACGGATGCCAACGGAAATGTAGTAGCGTCCGAAGATGTGGACGAGATTCAGGGCCGTTATACCTTTTATATAGAAGATACGGAAGTGAAGGGAACCTTGACATTGTTCATTCAGACTGCTACGGAGAGTTATGAAGGCATTTTTTCCTTAGAATAGGAAGGGGCTAATTGATCGTTGCAAAGACAAAGGTTTAACCTGAACCGGAAATAGGTAAAAGTTGATTATAAGATTCCCCTCCATCCTCTCTTCCTGCTTGTTCTGATTGCGTGCGAGCAGAAGAGGGGGTAAAAGGACTACATGCCCATTCCCGGTTGAAGAGAACAGTAACGCAGATTTTCGGTTAGGGGAATAAAGAGAATATGCGTGATGCAGGCGTTAAATGCTTGCATTTTGAGGGTGTGCCAAAGTAAGATACTGCTATCATGCTGTCATGTTGAGCGAAGCGGAGTTGAAACATCTCATGCGTGTTTGCTTGAGATTCTTTTACTTTGCCCGGGGTGACAAAGGGTTAGAGCTTTTTTGTTGTGACACACCCTCATTGTTGACAACAAAACCTGATTAATACGAAGAAAACATGAAAAAACTTCTATTCCTCTTGTTGATAATGACGGGTTGCCATTCCGACGAACATGTCGGAAAGCATTTATCTACGGTATGCAATCCGCTGGACATTGAATATAGGCTTGCGGACGGAGACGTACTAAGGCGTGACATCGGTTCGCCTTGCGTGGTGCTGTTTCGCGACGAATATTATCTGTTCGCAACAAATGCCAAGGGCTACTACCGTTCGTCGGATCTGGTCCGATGGGATACGGTTCCTACCAACTTGCCCTCCGATGCCATTGCACCGACGGTGATGGAAATGGACGGTGAACTGTATTTTATGTCCTCTTTCAAAACAGATACCATCTACAGGACGAACCGTCCGGAGACGGGAATGTGGGAAATAGCGACTGACAGTTTTCCATACGCCGATTTGTCGCAGCCCATGCTGTTCTGCGACGACGATAAAAAAGTATATCTGTACGCCAGTACCGGTAATCCGGCTGTGCTCGTTGGTGTGGAAATAAATCCGGACACCTGGTGCCCGACAGATACTTTAAAGCCTTTGGTGAAAGGCAATAGGATGAAAAACGGTTGGGAAAAGCCGGGCGACTACAATGACTGGGGAGTGACCGACCCTACCTGGATAGACGAGGGCTGGATGACCAAACACGGCGGACGATACTATTTGCAGTATGCTTCTCCGGGCTCTTACCTGAAAAGTTCGAACGATGCAGTATATGTTTCCGACCATCCTTTGGGCCCTTTTCTCCCTGCCGCTCACAATCCGTATGCTTATAAGCCGGAAGGTTTTGTGGCCGGTATTGGCTACGGATGTGTGTTCAGCGACCGGTATGGCAATTATTGGCACGTCGGAACCGTGCCGCTTGCCACGAAGACCTTGTTTGAGGGACGGCTGGCATTGCATCCGGCCTTTTTCGACAAAGACAGCCTGCTGTATGTCTATACCGGGTGGGGCGATTATCCGATGTATATTCCCGAAAAGAAAGTCGAGTCGCCGGAAGAGTTCTTTCCGGGGTGGATGCTGCTGTCTTATGCTAAGCCGGTGCAGGCCTCTTCCGAGTTGAGGAAGCATCCGGCCGAATGTGCCAACGATGAAAACATCCGTTCGTTCTGGAGTGCGCAGAGCAACGGGGAAGGGGAATATCTGTCGGTCGATGTGGGCGAAAGATGCCACGCCTGTGCCGTTCAGGTCAGTTTTGCCGATTATGAGCTGGATTCTTGCCGGTCGGGCGATGACCGCTGTTATCAGTTCCGCATCGAAGCGTCCGCCGACGGCAGACGTTGGACGACGGTTGCCGACTATGCGGATAACCGGCGGGAGGCAACACACTGTTATATACCATTTGCCCGACCTGTTCGGAAGCGTTATTTCAGGATTGTCAATCTGCGTTGTCCGACGGGCAAGTTCTCGTTGCTTGAGTTTCGCATTTTCGGTAAATCGGAAAAAGCTTTGCCCGGAAAGACTGCAATCTACATTGCCGACCGCGATTCGACGGACCGGCGGACAGTTTTCCTGAAATGGAAGCCTGCCCCTGATGCGCTCGGGTATAACATCCGTTACGGGAGCGCCCCCGACAAAATGTATCACAATTACATCCTTTACGATGATACGGAACTGACCATCCGAAGCTTGCAGGCCGACCGGTCGTATTATTTTACCATCGACAGTTTCAATGAAGGTGGAATAACCTGTGGTGAAAAGCAATCTCTCATTAAATGAACTTATATAGAAAATGAAACAATTGATACTTTACTTATGGACAGTTGTTTTGCTGGTCGGGTGTACCGATTCGGAGAGGACATCGGTATTGGAAAAGACGCTGTCCGAAAACCCGTCGCTGAAACTTGTGCTGCAACGGTACGAGACTGATTCGTTGAAGCGCAGGGCAGCAGAATATCTGATAGAGAACCTGCCCTATCATGGAGGATTCCGGGCTGAACAGATGGAACCGTATCTGAAGATGTACGAACTCTTCGGTACAGGCGAACTGACCATAGAGGAGGTGCAGGACTCGGTAAGGAAACTTTATGGTTCGGTTTCTTCCCGGCAGGTGCAGGGTGTGTCCGACCTGACCCTTTCGTCCGAATTTCTGATAGACAACATCGAGTGGGCGTTCAAAGTATGGAACGAGCAGCCGTGGGGAAAAAATGTCTCTTTCACGGATTTCTGCGAATACATCCTGCCCTACCGGCTTGCCGACGAACCGCTGAAGCCTTGGCGGGAAAAAGTATATAAAGCCTTCAATCCGTTGCTCGACAGCATTCGTTGTCTGCCCGAAGCAGCCGACCCTTTGTTTGCGGCCGGCGTCCTGATCGATTCTTTGGCAAAGAAGAAGTTCAATTTTTCGTCTTCGCTGGGTAACGGACCTCATGTAGGCCCCGACCTGGTAGATTGGAATTCGGGCAACTGTCGGGAAGAGGCAGACAGGCTGACTTATATATTCCGTGCGGTAGGCATCCCCTGCGGATGCGACTATATGCCTTTGCGGGGAGATGCCAACGTGGCGCATTTCTGGAATTTTGTGCTGGATAAGTACGGCGATTCCTATTATATGTACGATGGCCGTCGTCCCGAGCCTGTCAGAAGGTATTGGGGAATCAAGTCGAAAGTTTACCGTCAGACCTTCAGTACCGACCGGAGTCTGGTTGAAAATAGCGGTGGAGATGCCGGGATGATCCATCCGGATTTCCGATATGTCCATTTTGCGGATGTCACGCGGCTGTATAGCGGTAAGTATGCCCGTACGCTTTACGTTCCTGTGGACGAACTGTCCCGCCTTCCGGCCTGTGGCGTAGTTTACTTGTGCGGAGCATCGTGGCAGGAATGGGTTCCTATAGCGGCAACCAGCATCAACGACCGTTATCTGGCGTTCGATGATGTGGAAGGCGGCGTCGTCTTCACACTGGCCATTTACGAACAGGGCAGGCTGATGCCTGTCTCTGCCCCCTTTGTGCTTGATAAAGAGAGCCGGGGCATCCATTACTTCCGTGCCGGCAGTGGTATAGAAGAAATTAAGTTACTGAACAAATACCATCAGTTTGTGGAATCTTTTCCGCAGCGTATGGTCAACGGAGTTTTCGAAGGAAGCACCCATCCCGATTTTCGTGTCAGGGATACGCTGGCCGTTGTCACCGGGTTACCGGTGCGTCTGCACAATGTGATGGGGGTTGACAGCAAAAAGGCTTACCGGTATGTCCGTTACTACGGTCCGGAAAACGGGTATTGCAATCTGTCGGAGGCGTCATTCTACGCTACCCCTACAGACAGCCTTCCTTTGAAAGGGCATGTCATCGGGACCAGCAATGGTACTCATGGCGACGGCAAACACGATTATACCAATGTCTATGATGGTGACCCTTATACTTCGTTCGATTACTATCAGCCGTCCGGTGGCTGGGCTGGACTCGATCTGGGTAAGCCACAGACTATCCGGAAAATAGTTTTCACGCCGCGCAATCGTGATAACTTTATCCGGCAGGGCGACGAGTACGAGCTGTTCTATGACTCGTTGGGTTATTGGATTTCCGCAGGCAGGCAAACAGCTGCTTCCGACTCCCTGCTTTATCGGGTGCCTCAAGGAGCTTTGCTTTACCTGAAAAATCACAGCCGGGGAAATGATGAACGGATTTTCGAATATTTGGATGGAAAACAGGTTTATTGGTAAAACTTGGTGGGGATGATGGTTTTTAAAATAAAATAAATTAAGAATAACCTATAGGAAATGAGAGAGTATGAATGAAGAAAAGATTAAAGTATTGAATTATATTTTAAAGAGCAGCAGCTTTCGACTGTTGAATTGGGTATATGTAGAAAATGCATTGTGCCGCATTGACAACAACTTTCCGGTAAAGTTGCACGAGTCATGCCGTTCGCTGACGGAAGAAGATATCATTCTTATGCGATTGGGGATTGGTAATAAAGAGATTGCACAACTTCTATCTATATTGCCATCGTCGCTTCGGCTGAGGCGTTATCGCATTAAACAGAAACTGGCCATTACAAACGTAAGTTTGGGTGATTGGGTTAAAAATTTGTATTGCTGAATGTATTATGCTGTAGAAGCAAGCGTATACAAATGCAGAATGCAGCGTATTTGTATACGCTTGATATTTGTTGTATTGAGGAATAGCGAATACATTTGTGATGTGTGAAGAGTCAAGATCGATGATTGAAGTGAAAATGTTTTGTGTGAGCATTTATTACTATAAAATGTAAGATCTTGAGGAATTGAATGATAATTAGTGTTTGGATTGTGTTAATATTTTAGATGGAACTATATTAATTATTATATATGTTTTAATATTAGAACTCATTTTGATGTCAGTTTGGCTTATGAAAAGGCTATTTGTTTATATGTGTTTGCTGTATGTCGTTATCTTGTTAGGTGCGTGTACTAATAGAGAAACAAAGATAATCGATGAATGGCTAAATAAGGTAGTGCTTATTCCGGATGATTTAGTTTATACTCGTTACGGTACGGATACGGTAGAGTATTCAACCCAACTATCAGACTATACAATTTTGACGTATGTGGACACAGTTGGGTGTACCAGCTGTCAATTGCAATTAGAAAGATGGTTGGATTGGGTGACTTTGTTAAAAGAAGAATCTCCTTATAATATATCATTTTTATTTAATTTTCTCCCTAAGGACGAAGAGGAATTATGTGATTTGCTAAGGTTTTATCAGTTTGATATTCCTGTTTGCATTGATAGAACAGATCGTTTGAATAGTATGAATAAATTTCCTCCGGGAGGAAAATATCATACTTTATTATTGGATAATGAAAAGCGTGTCGTGTTATTGGGAAATCCGGTTAATAATGAACAGATCGCTGATTTATATAGGCAAATATTGATTCCTAATAAAAAGGATGCCCATCAAGAAGTCACAACTACTATATCGGTTCCAATTCGGAAAATTGATTTGGGAAAAGTTTCAAAAGATGATATTCAGGCTACGTTTAGTATAAAGAACATAGGTTCAAATAAATTACTTATTCAACATCTTAATGTTAGTTGCGGTTGTACTTCTGTGGACTATCCGCGTCAACCTATCCTTTCTGGTGATTCGGCTGTAATTAATGTAAAAGTAAAAAAGGATCAAGTGGGTTTTTTTCAAGAAACAATTGTTGTATATGGAAATATGTTGGAAACCCCTGTTGTATTGAAATTATCAGGGAATGTGATTTAGATAAAATTATTATTAATTTAAAACAAAGGAAAAATGAAACAAAAAATTTCTTTTATGTTAGTGGGAGTGGTTGCTATGGGTATAGCAACATTTAATGTCTTAAATATGCAAAAAGATAAAAGTGAAAACAATCTACGTTTAGCTAACATCATTGCATTATCTGATGAACCGGGAGAAAGTGGAGGTAGTAGTGAATGGGGATGTGGAGGTAATCCAACATATATTCCGTATGAAACTCTTAGACCCCATAATTGTCAAATATGGGGAGCTAATGGTACTCAGTTGATATGTCAAAAAATAGAGCAAAAAGTTTGTTGTGATCCTTCTAAACAAACAACTTGTTCTCCTATAGATTTGTAAGTATGTATATTGTTAAACTTGGTTGGCTTTACTACAAACTTTTTATATTTTATTAAATGGTAAATCGACAGGTCGGATTTATCCGACTCTGTCGATAAGGAGTATTAACAAAATCAATGAGTTTATTATAATGAAAGAAAGTTTTATATTATTGCTGTTTTTAAGTTTGTTCATTGTCGGTTGTCAACATAATCAAGTGAATGAAGATAATATATCAAGCGTTGATTTGACGAGTCCGGTACAAAAGAGGCTGAATATGTCGGAATTTGTAAGCAGAATACAATACATCCCGTTGGAAACGTCGGACGACAACCTGATGGGGAACATTGACCAGCTTCTGTTTGCGCACAATAAAATAATCATTGTGGACAATAAGACCGCTTCCATCTTTTTTTTTGACGACCAGGGGAAATACCTGTATAAGATTGCCAAGCAAGGCGTCGGACCTGAAGAATATACTGAAATAGACAAGGTTGCCGTGAACTCGCAAGAGGGTGTATTGTATGTTCTGGATCGGAAGAAAGTTTTGGTGTATAGTCTGGAAGGGGAGTTTAAGGAAACAATCAAACTGGACTTCTTGGCGGGTGATTTTATTTATGTGGATCATACTCTTGTCTTCTATTGCGACTATGGACAAAACCCGGTTTTGGAGAAAGACGGCCAGTTGCCCTTGTTGGCCATTTATCATATAGATACGGCAGAAACCCGTTATTCTCTTTATGCGGATGCGTCGATAGGCATGACGGAGGTGATAGACAATCATATGCTCAGAGGATATAGCGGACGGGATGAAGGGACGCTTACGTTCCCGTTCTCGGGCTATGTGTACCGTCTTGGAACGGAAGGAGCTTCGCCGGCGTATTTCGTTGATTTCGGAGAAAAGAACAGAACGAGGCTGGAAAATCATCTGGCAATGCTGAAAAGCGAACAGTTAAGCGCAGAGGATTGTATGGAAGGCAGAAAGGGATATCCGGCTTTCAGGGTGGTATCGGGATGTCTGGAAAGCGACAGTCTGTTGTATGTCGGGTTTAATAATTATTCGGAACATGAAACCGGGTTGTATCTGTGGGATAAAAGAAGTGATAAAACCCTAAATGGTTATTCTTCGGAAGGTTGGATAATCAAGAATGACATTGACGGTGGATATCCTTTGTTACCTATGGTTTTGAGGGGCGATAAATTCTATACGATTGTTCCGCCTTTCTATTTGCTGGATATGGAAATCGAGGACCCGAAGCTGAAAAGTATTGTTGAAAAGATGAGCGGAGAAGAAAATCCCATACTAATGGTGTCAACGGTGAAAATCGATAAATAAAATTTAATATCTATTATTGATTGCAGATAATGAGGCGATATTTTGTAATTTCTATATCCTGTATTTTGTTTGTTATAGTTGTTGTTTACCTTGTGATAGATAGAAAAGACCTTTTATCTAAACAGGAATTGCTGATTGAACAGAACGAAGAAGTAAGACAGATTAATTCTTTACTTTATGGTAATATGAAGTTGCATTACATATATGCAGAACGGACTTTGCAGGATATGATCCTATGGGATAAATCTTTGAATAAGGTAACTTTGTCTGATTTAGTAGGTGATAATGAAAAACTTGTGTTTAAATTTTCACCATCAAATTGTTCTACTTGCATTCAATCTAGTTTTGCAGCTCTTAAAAAAATAGCTAATATTATATCAGATAATCAAATTATTATTATTGCAGATAAAGCTAATCGGAGAGAAATTCAGGCACTGAGCAATAGTATGCATTTAAGGTATCCTATTTATTTAGTTGATGAAAAAGAGTTTAATGATATTTTACGGGAAGAAAATATTCCATTTACTTTCGTTATAGATAGGGATTTGATTATGAAAGACTTATTTATTCCAATGAAGGAACTACCTGAATTTTCAGATATGTATTACCGTATTATATGGAAGAAGTATTTTTACGAAAAATAGTGTATCCTGATAGAATAAAAATAATTCAATTCTTGATATCTTTTTTGCTGTTGGGTTGTTTATGCTCAACTTTTTGGCAGTTTGATATTTTGGATTTTTCTTTTTCAGTGTATGCATTGACTTGCAGTGTCATTTTTGTGACATGCATTGTGTTTGTCTTTTCATTGGTTTTGAAAAAAAGTTTAATGCCTAAGCTGGGCTGGGTGGATGCTCTTTTGTTTTTCTATGTTATATATAATATAATAAGATATGATTTTAATGAGCAGTTAGCTAATTGGCGTATAGTGTTATGGGGACTATTTTTAGTTATTTGGGTGCTATTGAGGTGGTTGAGAGTCAATAGATTGCTAAGTTCTGAATGTGTTGCATGGGTTATAGTTTTAAGTTGTTGTTTGCAAGCTATATGGGGAGAATTGCAATTGTATGGTTTTTGTCCGTCTAATCATGAACAATATGTTATAACAGGATCTTTCCTTAATCCTGGACCATTTGCTGGTTATGTAGCAATATCTTTTCCCATTGCTTTGCATTTGTCGATAAATAATGGAGGTTATAAACGTTGGTTGGCATTTCTTTCCATGTTGGTGACGTTTTCTGTTCTTCCTGTAGGAATGAGTCGATCATCGTGGGTTGGTGTACTAATTGCATCTTGTTTGGTTTTATTTTGGCAAAGGAGCCTGAAAAAATATTGGTATATTCGAAAACGGCTTTTTATAATAGTGATTTCGCTTTTTTGTATTCTGGGATTTGTAAGTGGTATCTATTTATTTAATCTCAAAAGAAATTCTGTCTATGGCCGTTTGTTTATTTGGGAAAATGTGTATGACGCTGTTGTTAAGCATCCGATAGTGGGTTATGGTAGCTGTTCATTCCCTCTTGTTTATGCATCTTCGCAATCTAATAAATTTGAATCTGGAAATTTTTCTGCTCAAGAGGAAAAAGTTGCAGGAAATCCTGAATGCGCTTTTAATGAGTATTTACAGATGTGGTTAGAGGGAGGAATCATAATGCCTATATTGTTTATTAGTATAGTTGTTATATGTATGAAACAGGGACTTCGTCAAAAACAATATGGGCTATGTGGTGGGCTCATATCATTGCTATGTTTTGCATTTTCGTCTTATCCTTTTCAGTACCCTTCTTTTGGAATTGTTTTATGTTTTATGCTTGCAGGCATAGTAGAGTTGAAATCAAGCAATGGATCATATATAATAAGTAGTTTGGTATTATTAATATTATTGTTTTTTTCTGTTACTATGTTGTCATTTCAGTCTTCACCGCAAAAACAAATTGATATGTGGGAGAAATGTCGAATTTTGAGTCTTAAAGGAGAAAAGATCTTGGCTATAAAAGGGTATGAACTGTTGTATTCATCATTAAAACACAGTTCAAAATTTATTTTTGAATATGCACAATGTTTGTCTGATGCTGATGAATATAGCAGATCCAATGAATTATATGATAGATATTTACATTTACAGTGTAATTCTTTTATATATAACTTTATTGGAAATAACTATTTTAAAATGGATCAATTTCAGTTGGCAGAACTTTATTATAATAAATCTATTCATTTCCTTCCTAATCGCATTTATCCTTATTATTTACTCGCTAAATTATACGCAAATTCTCAATTTCGAAATCCAAATAAATTTCAAGAAATGGCTCATATTGTTTTATATAAGAATCCTAAGGTTCATTCAAGGGCTATTGAAGAAATGCGTGAGGAAATTAGGAAAATAGCACAAACTAATTACTTGCCTATATGAAAACTATAAAAATAAAAAAAATGCTGACTATTATGGGGAAGTTGGCATTTTCCCTTTTTGCCTTGTTTCAACTTTATGTTCTGGCCCGCTTGTATTTGTTTGCCTCGTGTGTAATTCCCACTTGGTCAATGTCACCTACTTTGGTTAGTGGAGATTATATCATTGCTTCTCTTCAAATACCGGGAAGGCGAGTGTGGAAAGAGGATGGACGGGGAGGATATAAGGTAATCCGAAAGAAAGGAAGCCGTGAGGTGCAAACCGGAGATGTAGTGGTATTCAGCTTCCCATATGCGAGAAACGATGAACGGATGATATTGTGCAACGACCTTTTTTATTGTAAACGTTGTGTGGCTACTCCGGGACAGATATATAGCTGGACTGAACAACAACAGAGGCATCAATTATATTTGCCTGCGAAAGGGGATGAAATTTATCTGGATAGTATCGCTTGGAAGGACTATCGCCGTTGTATTGAATATGAAACCCGGCAATCTCTGTTGTTACATGGAGATAGTGTGTTATTGGGTGATTCTTTGATTCGTAAGTATCGTTTCCGGCATGACTATTACTTTATGCGGGGTGACAATGTCGCTAATTCTTATGATTCACGTTTTTGGGGACCATTGCCTGATGATTTCATCCTTGGTGTTGGCAAATTTATCTGGTTCTCCAAGGATCCTGTGAGTGGAAAAATACGGTGGAATAGAATGCTTAAGGGAATATGAAAATACGGATAATAACACAATTGATAAAATAAAATGTAGGATGAAACTTGCAATGTTGTTGGTGATTGGAATTTTTTTGTTCTCTGTCGGAGGCTGTCTGTATGAACAGACGTATGAGAATATGGCAGACTTGGGTATAATGGTTACTGAGGCGGAAATCGTGAATTTGGGGGCATTCGCGAGTAATTTACATTTTGATGTTTCCGGTTTGTTACGAAATCAGACGGGTATTGCCAGGGTTATAGCCTTTGCTTTTGTTGTATGTGGTGGTACATTTTATTATTTTCGTCATCACTTGCCATTGGTCGGCCATCTGGAGAAGAAAGACTGCATGGACTATCACAATACGGATGAGATGTTGCAGCACATACGGCATTTAGAAGAGCAGTTGCAGATATGCGGTAGCAGACTGGCTGAGAGTGAGAATCGTTGTCGACAACTTGAAGTAGAAAATGAACAACTGTTTTCAAAACTGCGTGGTTTAGAAGAAGATGAACAAAGCAAACAATTGGTGAAACAACGTTTTTCGAACTCGGATGCTTGTTTGCTGTTTCGAAAGAAAGAAGTGAAGGGCGAACGAATTACCGAAGACGATTGGCAGCAACTGGAAATGGAGGCCGACAGTCTGCTGGATGGTTTCATTGGCAAACTTACGTCAGGACCAGTGCGAGTCAGCAGACAGGAGTTGCGAGCCAGTCTGCTGATACGTGCCGGATTCTCCATTAAGACTATAGCGTCTTTTTTGAATCTTTCCCCTGCCGCAGTGAGCTATATGCGTCGGCGTCTTTGTATTAAGTTTATATTGCCTGAAGCTACCCCTCAGACGTGGGATAACTTTGTTCGTTCATTATGAGTGATTTAGTTATAATTGGTGCTTTTTTGTGTGCTATTCAGATTAAAATGCACGTTTTTGCACGCCTGATTTCTTGATAATCTGAATTGCTTTTGTGAATTTTGAGGCATGAACTTAAAAATAATATTTATGAGACATGCTTTTGTTATGATGGTCGTTCTGCTTTGCAGTGCAAGCGGATGGGGGCAGAAATACGTCTTTGACGTGTACAGCGTAAGCATTCGAAGAAATGCACCTTTTACACTTTGAGGTTTGGTTGTAGCTTTG